>Ga0210057_1002739_pt1 | contig 24968 bp, 24 predicted proteins | sample CryGeyCG2114_010_2_FD_183968 | JGI IMG/M metagenome (GOLD analysis project Ga0210057, IMG submission 183968) | Groundwater microbial communities from aquifer - Crystal Geyser CG10_big_fil_rev_8/21/14_0.10 (SPAdes) (version 2) | ecosystem: Environmental > Aquatic > Deep subsurface > Groundwater ...
ATTTCTTAACCTCAAATGGATATTCTTATAGTGGTACTGCAAGATATTGCAAAATCAGCAGTCCTTTTGATAATAATTTCTATAAGAAATTTATTGTCGGGTTATTATTAACTCTGATTATTGAATTGGTCGTACTTTACCTCGCTGGTTTTCGCAAGAAGAAATCGATAATTTTAATAACAATTTCCAATCTAATTTCTTTTTCTGCATTTCAGGTGATCTTTCTTCTATTTAATTTTTATGGTGTTTTGAGCATCATAATTGCCGAGATGCTAATCGTCTTATTCGAATCAATTGTTATCAACCTTGCACAAGAAAAATCCTTCGCCAAGACTCTACTCTGGGTATTTATAGCTAACCTGATATCGGCAGTCGGAGGTTATTATATTTTGTTTGTTTTATCAGGTTTCTTGAAGTAATTGTGCAAAAAATATCTGCTATTTTTGACTAATCTCGAGCAATGCCATAACCTCAACGGCCTAACTTTTAACTTTTAATTGATATGTTATTGACCGGTAGCAGTATTTTTGATATAATATTAATGAAGTTTGGTACTCATTCCTTGCCATAAACAAGTAATCGAGCACACAAAACTTGGGTCGACAAAATTAGTTAGTAGAATTGTAAGGAATCAAATGCAAGAAGAAAACAAAAGCAAGCTCTATGTGGGCAATCTTCCTTATGCTGTTGACGACGCTAAATTGAACGAAATGTTCGCTTCAATTGGCGAAGTAGTCGAAGCAAAGGTGATTACCGACAAATTCAGCGGCAAGTCAAAAGGTTTTGGCTTTGTCACAATGGCTGATGAAGAGACTGCCCAAAAAGCAATTGCTGAGATGAATGGCAAGGAACTTGAAGGTAGAGCGCTGACAGTCAGCGTTGCCAGACCACCGGTTGAAAGACCAAACCGAGGTTAATTGAGCTTCTAAACATCATAAGCGAGAAGAAGGTCCTTGAAAAAGGACCTTCTTTTGTATTTAGATAATTTTTGCTATAAAAGATGAGTGAGCTTATTATGAGTGTAATTGAAGTAAAAAATCTTAAAAAATATTTTGGCTCGACTAAAGCGGTGGATGGAGTTTCTTTTTCGGTCGAAAAGGGCGAGATTTTTGGCTTTCTCGGACCAAATGGGGCAGGCAAGACGACAGCGATTCGATGTATGATGGATTTTATCCGCCCGGATTCCGGAAGAATCTCAATTTTAGGTAAAGATGCACAGTCGCAGTCAGTGGCTCTCAAAGCAAAAATCGGCTATTTGGTTAGCGGGATTTATCTTAATGATTATTGGACTGGGCTGGATCATATAAAATTCGTTGAGCAGATCAGGGGCAAATCAAAAATAGTTCGCGATCTCGTCAAAGAATTTAGTTATAATCCCAGGATTAAAGTTAGAAGTCTCTCCACCGGCAATAAGCAAAAGCTTGGGCTGATTTTGGCGCTGATGAATGAGCCGGAAATATTAATCCTTGACGAACCAACCGCCGGGCTTGATCCGATTTTGCAAAATTCGGTCTACAGAATTACCCGGGATTTTCAGAAAAAGGGATGTACGGTTTTTATGTCGAGCCATAATCTCCCCGAAGTTGAGAAAATATGTGACCGCGTGGCGATTATAAAAGATGGCAAGATGGCCGATGTCGAAAAAATCAGTAATTTAAAAGGTAAGAAGATGCACAATGTTGCAGTTTATTTTAATGGTCCAGTTGATGCAGATAAATTTAAGTTGAAAGGTGTTGAGATTGTTGAACAAATGCCTGATGGAGTTAATTTTAAAGTCAAAGGCGATATCAATCCGATATTTGATGAATTAGCAAAGCACAGTGTCAAAAATGTCGAGATTTCTGGTGCAACCCTTGAGGAAATTTTCCTTGAATTTTACCAGAAGGAGAAATAATGTTTGCAATATTTTGGCGCACGGTTCGGGATAGAAAAATCTCGCTTATCATATATTCCATTTTGGGAATACTTCTTCTCGCTATGTATCTGTCGTTTTTTCCGGCCATTCAAGAACAGGCACAGAGTTTGCAAGAGCTTATGAAGTCATATCCGGAATCATTTCTGAAAGCATTTGGTATGGAAGATATGATTTTTAATAATTTGGAAAGTTATCTCTCAACAGAACAATTTAGTTTTATGTGGCCGCTTCTTATGATACTGCTTCTCGTATCTTTTTCCGGCTCGGCAATTGCAAGGGAGATCGAGCGTGGAACGGCCGAAATTCTGCTCGCGCTTCCGGTTTCGAGATTGAAAATATTTTTTGCCAAATATTTTGCCGGATTTTTCAATTTGATCGTTTTCGTTCTTGCGTCTATTCCTTCAACAATTCTGCTTGCAAAATTATATGGAGTTGAATACAAAAGCGAGGGTTACATTATTATGTCTTTGCTCGGATTTATGTTTGCGCTCGCCACATATAGTTTTTCGATGTTGATGTCAGTGTTATTTTCGGAAAAGGGCAAGGTTTATTTTGCCTCGGCGGGATTGATTGTGATTATGTATGTTTTAAATATAATTTCATCTTTAAAAGACAGTGTAAGTGATTTGAAATATTTTTCTTTCTTTTATTATTTTAATGCTGGAGATGCTCTGGTGCGAAATCATATCGATCACTTTGCATACTGGATTTTCTTGGGAGTAGCTGTTCTCTCAACTGTTCTTGCAGCAGTTTGGTTCTCAAGAAGGGATATTGCGGTTTAGGCAGTCAGTGGTCGTATTTGATATGAGATAGGATAAGCTCTTGACCTAATGAATAAAATATTATATTCTAAGTTTAGTTTTGTGGTGGCGGGGACGGTGGCAGACTGCAGAACGTGGGACGGTGGCAGGCCAAACCCGTTGGCGGTTCAGCAACATCGAGCTGCCAACGGGCAGCAATACTCCCACACAAACACCTTGCGGGTAGCCGCATTTGTTCGCCCGCAGGGTGAAAATCCCGGCGCGCATATGCCTTTCGAGGCAGCGTGCCGTGACTCAATAAGGGGCCGTTGTGTTTACACGGCCCCTTTGATTTTCTTGACTAATGAAAATAGCAGGACTAAGATTAAGATAGAAGTTGGTACCTTGAGGTTTGAGGAGGTGCAGCCTAAGCGAATGTGTAAGAAGGCGTTGTGGGTGTAATCAGTCAACCCGAACATCTTGGCCGGCCGAGAGATATTTTTTCGGCCAAACAACAACCTGTCGCTCCAAGCTTTACGCTACGTCGCAACGACCTTCTATTTGATCTGGGCTTCGGCCCAGTAGCATGATCGAACGTAGAACATCAGTCTGCTGGTTGCTCTCCTGGCGACTACCGTTCTGGCTCTGGCCGGTTGCGGATAGGATATCAACGCCACCGCACGGCTGCCAGGCAGCGAAGCAGACCACTCGCAGAGAGTTTGCGTTACCGGCTCCCGGCGAGCCATCCTCATTTATCCCATATCCTCCCTCCGAATCGAGTGTTGACTGGCCACGGTCAACTGGGGCCTCTCACGGTTAGTGCGGAATGCCCTCTTCGGAGTCTGCGACCCCGCACTGATCTCTGAGACCCAAGGCACGGGCCAGTGCTCTGAGGCACTGGCCAACGGGGCGCCTGATGGCAGGCGCCCTTTTTTCGTGGGAATTTATTTTTATTTGTTGTAAAATCATGGCAAATGAAAATTATTAGGGGACCAGATGGTATTAAGGAAGTTGAAGTACCTCAAGATGAGGTTAGCAAACAGAAATTCTCTGATGAAGAAGTTAAGAAGCTCGCCGAAGTCTGTATGAATATCGAAAAGCATTATGGCTTTCCTTGCGATATCGAATGGGCTCACGAAGATGGAAAAACTTATATTGTGCAATTTCGTCCTATTACCACGCTGGAATAATTTCAGAATTAAAAAATTAATTAATTGTCTCGGCACCGATCCTTAAAGTCAAACAGACTACGTCTCGTTATAACATTGAGCGGATGGTGCGGGACTTCTCGAGCTCGCTTCCCATTTTGAAAACTCAAAACGGGAATGCGCCACGGGAGCGGAGGATATATGACATTGTTAGATGATATTAAGAAAGTGGCTGATGGAATTTCAGCCGAGGTCAAGGAGAAAGGTGGCGCCTATACACTTAGGGCAACAATTGCCGAGCGAAAAGCATTTCTCTCGCGCAAAAAATTAAGTTATATTGCCAAATTCAGAATTGTCGAGGATGATAAAACAGTCAAATTTACAGAGATGTTAAAAGAAGTCGGCTCAGGATTATCAATGGGCGGAAATATGGACGATATGTCGCCAGGATTTGGCTTCAAGAAAGAAAGTTACAATACGACAAGCGGTACTCGCGAAGGCTTGATCGAAGAACAATCAAAACTCTTTGGTAAAGATTACTCTTACAATTTCGATTATGCCAAAGTAAGAAAAGAAATTGAAGCCGCTGCCAAAACGGCTGGCTATAAATTTGCTTATCAGATCACGCCGATAGGATTATAATCAGCCATCGGCCTCTATCTTTTAGAAAGTCTTGCAAAAGTTTTATTTCCCGCTTTAATAGAACTGTATTTTCACTTTTATAGTGAAAAAAAACTCTTTAGGAGAAATATGAGCAAATATGTCTTTGTCATAGGGGGAGTGATGAGCTCTGTCGGTAAAGGGGTGGTTACTTCTTCAATCGCCTGCATTTTGAAAAGTAAAGGATATAAAGTTACGGCTATTAAGGCCGATCCTTATATCAATGTGGATGCCGGTACTATGAATCCGGTTGAACACGGCGAGGTTTTTGTGACTGAAGATGGCGATGAAACGGATCAGGATATTGGCAATTACGAAAGATTTTTGGATCAAAACATCAAAAGCGAAAATTACATGACTACCGGCCGTGTTTATCAATCCGTGATCAGTAGGGAAAGAAATTTGGAGTACGAAGGGCGCTGCGTCGAAGTCGTGCCGCATATTCCCGAGGAGATAATTCGCCGCATTCAAGATGCCGGTCGAGATGTGCAAGCTGATGTTATAGTGGTGGAAATTGGCGGAACAGTCGGAGAATATCAGAACATTTTGTTTCTTGAGGCGGCTAGAATGATGAAAGTGAAAAATCCGGATGATGTGACATTTGTTCTCGTCAGTTATTTGCCAATCCCAACAAGTGTGGGGGAGATGAAAACCAAGCCCACCCAATATGCCGCACGCTCATTAAACAGTGCCGGCATTCAAGCTGATTTTATCGTTTGCCGGAGCGAACGGGAAATAGATGACAAAAGAAGAGAGAAACTGGCGACTTTTTGCGCGATAAGGCCGGAGCACGCAATTTCCGCGCCGGATCTTGAATTGATTTATGAACTGCCGCTTGTTTTTGAACGTCAAAAATTCGGGCAAAAAATATTGAATTGTATTCGTCTTAAGGATAAAAAATCTAATCTTGATAAATGGAAAAAAATTGTAGATCTGGCAAAAAGCACCAAAAAAATCGTAAAGATTGCGATTGTGGGAAAATATTTTACCACTGGCGATTATACGCTTCCCGATTCTTATATTTCGATTATCGAGTCCGTAAAAATCGCCTGTTGGCACAGAAAGGTAAAGCCGCAATTTAGCTGGATAAATAGTGAAGATTTTGAGAAAAAACCCGAAAGTCTAAAAATACTCAAAAATTATAACGGCGTAATCGTTCCAGGTGGTTTTGGTTCGAGGGGAATTGAAGGAATAATAGCGACGAGTAAATTCTGCCGAGAAAATAAAATACCTTATTTTGGGCTTTGTTATGGGATGCAAATCGCCACAATTGATTTTGCCCGCAATGTTGCAGGGCTGAAAGGGGCAAACACCCAAGAGATTGACTCGAAGACGCCATATCCTGTTATCCATATTATGGATGAGCAAAAGGAGAAGGTTAAGAATAAAGATTATGGAGGATCAATGCGTCTCGGAGGATATAATTGCGTGCTCAAGGCCGGAACGATTGCAAGAGCTAGCTATGGAAGGAATAAAATTGTAGAACGCCATCGCCACAGATATGAATTTAACAATAAATTTCGTGGTCAATTCGAGAAATTAGGGCTTGTTATATCAGGGGAAAATCCTGAGCGCAAACTTGTTGAAATTATAGAAATAAAGAAACACCCGTTTTTTGTGGGGACGCAATTCCATCCGGAATTTAAATCGAGATTTCTGCGCCCGCATCCTCTTTTTGCTGCTTTTATTAAGCATTCTCTGGGCAATTAATTTTTTCAGCTTGCAGGTTGTCACGCAGTAGATTATAATCAAACAAATAAATGAAAAAGGTGGGGTTTATGACCAAACAAAAAAATACTCCCGTTTTGATAGTATTATTTGTTCTCTTATTGGTTGGCTTACTTGTTCTTATCTATAACTTTCGCATTTCAGCAGATATTCCGGTTGCGAATTATCAAAGTGATGTCAAATTAAAACAAGTCCCCGTTTTTGATTATTCGCCTGAGAGTGATGCGCAAACAGTCGAGATTTCTATTCCCAAGGGAGAAGAGGAAAGTTTCTCGATACTTTTTAAAAATGAAAGCTCCAAAAATTATAGTAATTTGACAGTTAGCAAGAGTGATCTTGTCTCTAGTGCGAACGAGGTGGTGAATAAAAAATTTATTGACGAAAGAGTTGTACATACTTGGCCGCAGAAAATAGTTGACTGGGAGGCCGGGAAGATAACATCTTTGCCTAATCCTATAGATGTTGATGAATTACTGGTACGCAATGATAAAACAAACTTTTTTCTAAGTGATAACAGTGGTCCGATTGGAACAGCGGCGGGTCAACTTCTTACCAGCGGAGGATCAACGCAAAATCAGTCAAGCGACGGTTTATCAGAACCAATTAACATTTCTGTTTCTGCCAATGCTAACAAGAAATTTGTCTTTACAGTTCGTGCGCCACTGGTTGGTGCCGGGTCATATAGCGGCAAAGTCGATTTTGTGGACGCTAGCACAAATCAAGCAATCTCATATTTTAATCTTAAATTAAATGTTCTTGATTTCGATCTCGTTTCGCCGTCACAAGCAGATACGCCTTACACAATTGGTTGCTACATTAACGATCGTATAAAGACTTCTAAAATGCCGACTAATTCACAGCATTGGTTTATTAGCGAAGATCTTTTCCAGAAGAGATTACAGACGGTGCATGACTACGGTTGTAATTCTGTGGTGCTTAGAGTCGGGCCGTTTGCCAATAACACAAAAGCACTTGAGTTATTATCCCAAGACGGTTTCGCAGGACCCGCAGTATTGAACTATGATTATATTGATAGTAACGGAGGAGTTCTAACAGGAGATTTGATTGATACGCCGGCATCCCAAGAAGCATTCAAAAAGATAGTAACAGATATAAAAAATGATCCGAAAATAACAATCCCGATTTTATTTTATGGGGTTGACGAGCCGAATTCTGTCAATGGGACTGCGGAGGACAAATATGAGAATAATAAAACCAGGGTTAGGAATATAAAAAGTATAGTTGCGGGTGTTTTAGGCGCAGATGCCGGTAAAAGTAATATCGGAAACGAAGTAACGACATCGGCTCTTTGGATGACTTTTGAGAGATTGTTTGCTGATGGTGATGAATATAAGACTAATATGCCGATTGTCAATTACAGACGCACGCTTAATTCAGAGCAAGGCCAAGATTTTTTGGCGAGATCGGCACTCTATAGGTCAGGTCAAGCTACTCCGCTTCCTGAGGAAGTATACTATTTTCAAGGCTGGAATGAACTTCGCGACAAGCATGGAACAAGAGCAATTGACCGTTACCTGGGAGGATTGGGGCTTATCGGGTCAGGATATCGCGGATATATAGTTAATCCTGTCTATGGTTATAGTGGTACGAGCCAACGTCCGCTCTATGATGATTTTCAAATTGCCAGCTGGAATAAACAGATGATGGTCTTTTATCCGGCTGTGGATGGATTTATTCCAACTTTGCAATCAGAAAGCTGGCGCGAGGGAATACTCGATCTGAAATATTATCTGACTTATAAAGAGGCCAAAAAATTGGTGAACTCACAATGTTCAGCGCAGACAAAAAATGATCTTGCCACAGTTGGAAGTGGTATTGAGAATAAAATTCTAAAGTATAATACAATTGTTTCGAACTACCTTCTGCCCCCGTCGCTTAGCGACTCAGAAATGGATGAAACCCGGTCGCTATTGAAGCAGTATCTCGAGAAATTCTATTCGAGCTGTACCTCGTGCCAAATAAATATTGACAAAGGCCTATCTACTTTTGGCTCAATGAATTCATTAAATAGCAGGGACTTAATTAATGAAGAAGGCTCGTCTTTCTTGAAATATAGCGGTGTTGATATGAAGTGGTTCAAATCAATTACAGATCCTTTCGTGATGAAGCCAGGCGAAGGTTATTATGTCTATAATGGTGGAAATGCTGCAAAAAGTGTAAATGTTAATGCCAAAACAGAATCGTCTGCGTCGAGAACCTTGAGTGAAGGTTGGAATGTTCTTTGGTCGCCGTATACGTCGGGATTATCTGATATTAAAGTATCAATTAGTGCAGGCGAAGGCACCAACCGATGCTCAAAACTTATGAGTCTTCAGGAAATAGTGAATAGAGGCAAGGCCAGCAAGGTTGTTTATATTATTAAAGATGGCTCTGCGGTTGAAGCGAAGAATGCATTTAAACTGCTCGGTTTTGTTGATGATGCTAACCACTTGAGTAAGGTTCCTGCCGGTAAAGCATTTTGGTTCTATGTCAGACCTAAGGCTGATGCACTTAATCCAAATAATTCAGCATATTCAGATATCGGATGTTTATAAGTAAAAATAAAAACAGGCCCTTCTGTTTTCCTTAGGCCTGTTTTTATTTTGTTTTGCTAATCTCTATCCACTATTTTGTTTGTTTGCTCAATCGGTACTGGTTGTAGCAATTCCTCGATAGTGCCCCAAGAGCGGCGAGGAAAAATATTAGATTTCCGATCCAGCCGATAATAGGTATTAGTACTATAAGTACCACTGCAATTTTGCCGATGATTATAGTCCTCCAGTCGCAGCGGTAGTCTTTCTTTTCGAATATTTTGATAATTCCTGATCCGACGATAATTGCTTCGTAGACACCGGCGATGATACAGAGTAGCAGATAAGCAAGTAAAGCGGTTAGGGCTATCATATAGCCAAAGACGCTGACAAATAAGACAAATATTCCAAGCGGCGCTAATATTCCGATGATAATTCCGTAGAGAATGTTCATACCGAATTGTTTATATCCAAGTTTCACGACATTGTCAGTTTGTTTGGGAAACATCGAAATAAGTATCAATCCAAGAATGATGATAGACACGACTTTTATTAATCCCAGTGTAGTGAAAAGAGCTTTAATCGATCGAGTAAATTGACCAATTTGTTTTTGTTTGTCGGTATCTATCGGTTTATAATTGGTATCACCGAGAATCTTGGCATTGGGTGATATTTCTGCCTTCTGGCTCGAGCGATAAGTCAAATTGCCATTGATGACGGCATTGTCTCCAATTGTTAATTTATCTACGCCGGCAATATAAACATCGCCTCCAATTGTGCCGTTGATTTGAATTGCTGAACCAGCTAATTTTACGTTGCCGCCTATTTTGTTATCTAATGTGATCATCGTGCCGGCGGCGAGAAGGTCATTTACGACATTGGCGCTTTTGGCAAAATTAATTGTTGTCCCGGCGGCAAACAAATCGCTTCCGACAGGTCCGTTCAGATTTAGAGTCGAACCGGCTATTTTCAAACTATCGCCCGTGGCGCCGTTTACCGTTACTGTTGTCCCGGCGGCAAAGCAATCATCTGATACGTCCCCATTGATGATAATGTTTTGACCGGCGCCATAAAGATCGTTTTGAACATTTGCCTCGATCGTGACCTGCTGATTGGCAATGTATAAATTTTTTACAACCTCTCCTTTTTTGACAGTATCCGTTCCTTGATGATTAGACCTAAATTCTGCCGCCAAGGCAAAAGTGGGAACTGCTAATATTACGAATATTACGATAATTATTTTTTTCATTTTTACCTCTCTTTGCTTTATATTATCATAAAAATCTGCCAAGTGAAGTCGAAGGATTAAAAGTCTCGAGTAGAGTCGAAAGATAAAATTGACTTTTCAGGGTAAAAATTAGATAATTAATCTAAATGGATAAACAGTATGATTTCATTTCACGGGAGTTAGAGATACAAAAATTCTGGCAAAAAAACGGAATTTTTAAATTCGATCCTGATTTAGAAAAAGAAGTTTTTTCGATTGATACTCCTCCACCAACTGTTTCCGGACAGATGCATATTGGGCATAGCTTTTCATATACCCAGCAAGATATTGTTGCGAGATTTGCGCGTCTTGCAAACAAGAATGTTTTTTACCCGTTCGGCACTGACGATAACGGCCTCCCGACGGAGCGACTAATTGAAAAGTTAAAAAATGTTCGAACTGTGGATATGAAGCGGTCGCAATTTATCGAGCTTTGTCAAAAGACCCTTCAGGAAATTCTGCCTGATTTTATTCAGGACTGGAAAGATATCGGGATGAGTTGCGATTTTGATCTTTATTATTCGACTATTGACGATAATTCGAGACGCCTTAGCCAACAATCATTTATTGATCTTTATAAAATGGGCAGGGCATATCGGATTGAAGCGCCTGTAGTCTGGTGTCCGACGTGTCGGACAGCTATATCACAAATGGAAATGGAAGATCGGGTAGACGAGTCAAAATTTTGCGATCTGACCTTTAAGCTTGACAATGGTGAAGAACTGATAATTTCCACAACGCGCCCGGAGCTTCTTTCAAGTTGCGTCGCGATTTTTGTCAATCCGCAAGACGAGAGGTATCAGAAGATTGTTAATCAAATGGCACAGGTTCCTATTTTCAATCATAAGGTGAAAGTAATTGCTGATTCGCGTGCCGAGATGGAGAAGGGCACGGGTGCGGCAATGTGCTGCACTTTTGGAGATGCTACCGATATGCAGTGGTATAGGGCGCATAAGCTTCCGCTTATTTTATCGATTGACCAGTCTGGGCACATGACCGATAAAGCAGGTAAGTACAAAGGTATGACTGCTAAGGAAGCGCGGGAGGCCATTACATCTGATTTAAAAGTAGCTGGTTTGATGATTGGCGAGAAGAAGATTACCCATAATGTTAATGTGCATGAGAGGTGCAAGACACAGGTAGAAATAATAAATTCTAAACAGTGGTTTATAAAATATTTAGATTTGAAAGAGCAATTTTTATCTGCAGGCAATAAGCTGAATTGGTATCCGGATTTTATGAAGAGTCGGCTTGAGAATTGGATTAAAGGATTGCAGTGGGATTGGTGTATTTCACGCCAGCGATTTTTCGGTGTTCCATTTCCTCTTTGGTATTGTAAAAATTGTGGGAAGGTCAAATTGGCTAACGTCGATGATTTGCCGGTTGACCCCATAAAAGATAAACCTAAAACTCCTTGTGACTGCGGATCAAATGAGTTTGAGCCGGAGATCGACGTTCTTGATACTTGGGCGACAAGTTCGCTTACTCCGCAAATTGCCATTAGTTTGGTTTCGGATAAAGTGGCAAAGGATAAATTATTTCCGATGTCACTGAGGCCTCAAGCCCATGACATAATTTCATTTTGGCTCTTTAATACTTTGGTAAAATCTCTGCTTCACGAAAACAAAAATCCTTGGCGTGATGTGATGATCTCCGGATGGGTTCTTGATCCAAAAGGGAGAAAAATGTCGAAGAGTTTGGGAAATGTTATTGAACCGAAAAACATCATAAAGTCATATGGCGCTGACGCGATTCGCTATTGGGCCTGTGGAGCGGCACTGGGACAGGATATTTCCTTTACCGAGGAAGAAATTAGAGTTGGCAAAAAAACTGTCTTAAAACTGTGGAATGCGGCAAGATTTTGTAAATTGCAGTTTGAGCAGAATTTGTTCACGCCGGATAATGAGAAGTTGAATCTTGAACCGGAAGATGAATGGATTATTTCGAGGTTGATTATTGCCGTGGATGAATACAAAAAATCTTTCAAGCAGTATAATCTGCCAATGGCGCGTGCGGCAGTTGATAAATTATTTTGGGATGATTTTGCGGATAACTATTTAGAAATTATTAAAGAGCGGGTTTATGGACAAGATGAGGGTTCAAAACACGCCGCGCTCAACACTCTCTATAGCATTTTATTTGGGATTGTTTGTCTTTATAGTCCGATTATCGCCCACGTTAGCGAAAAGATTTATGATGAAATTTACAAGCGGGATAAGAACAAAGAAAGCATTTCGCAGTTTATTTTTGGTGATTTAAATTTGGGAAAGGTTAACAAAAATATCGTTTCGGATTTTGAAATTGTTAAAAAGATTATTTCCAAAATCAGAAAGTATAAATCTGAGCATCAACTTTCAATAAATGCGCCGATTAGCAAGGTTACAATCCAAGCGGAAGATGATTTTGAAGCGTATTTTAGTCTCATTAAGTCTGTTTCCAACGCAAAGTCTGTTACTCTTGGGCGGGGAAATTTAGAAATAGAAGATACCGTAAAGGTCAAAATATCTTGACGATTTGACAAATTTCATTGTTTTGATTTATTTATATAGTAAATTGTTAAATTAAATTCTTGCGGAAGGGAAGTGCGGTGACCTGCCCGCAGTCGCTGAAGCAACAGCTTCTGCAGGCGGGGATCCCGCTACAGTCAGGCTACTGTAATATTTTCAAGTAGTTGAAAATATTATCCTGTCTTCGACTCCGAGGTCGCTCAGACTCGAGGAGAGCGCAGTCGAAGGATAATTCAACGAAAGAAAAGCGAGTCAGAAAACCAGCAAGATCCGGCTCGGCTTTTAAGCATTGCCGGAGAACCCCGTGGAGGTAGCAAATGGAACTAATATAATTATTATCCGGCGACATTCGGAATTTTTTGTTTCTATAAACTAAATTGATTAGAGGAGTTAAGATGAAATCTTTAAAGAATCTAAAGAATATAATATTAATTATCATAATTGTTCTTGCTGGAATTGGGATTTTTATCTATGCGCCATCGCTGCATAAACAAACCCCTGCCGAAACCCAGAGTGCCTCTGTTGAGCAATCAAAGACCGTGTCATATGATGGAGAAGAGGGCAAGACTGTCTACACGATTCTTAGCGAGAAATATAATGTCGAGGCCGATCAATCGTCATTTGGTGTGATGATTAAGAGTATTAACGGCCTTGCCTCAACCGATAAAGAATTTTGGACGTATTCAGTTGATGGCAACTTTGCCGAAGTTGCAGCCGATAAATATGTGACTCATGCCGGCGATAAGATTGTCTGGGAATATAAAGGGATGTGATTCTCTTGTGAAAACAGGATATTTTTGATAAAAAATAACTGTCCGCATTTCTTGGGGAAAGGGTGATGCTGGTGAGCAGAAAGATCAATTGGCGTTCGCACGATAAGGCCAGACGTAGCCAACAGCAGAGAGAGCAGGGACGTGAACGCCGCCGTGCTGCCGACAATGTTCATCCAGTGTCCTTTGCTCCGCCTGCTGGAAGTAAGCAAGCACGCAAGGCAAAACGCCGCAAGCTGGACGGGGAGCAGCTAAAGAGGATATTGAATGTTGCTCCCAAGCCGCCGGAGCCGATGCGGAGATGGCGATATTGACATACCGCAAGTTCTTGGTCTACTGGGCCCTGATCTGCGGACAATCAGGGCACTCCAATCCTATTCTGGACTGGAAGGTATTTGTCTGTATAATTAGTAATTAGTTAATTAATCTGGAGGTAATATGTCAAAATCGACATTACTTGTACTCTCGGTATTAGTGGTTTTAATGGGGATATTCAAATTTATCCCGGCATTTGCGACAATGGTTGATGCCGCGTGGTATGGTGTGGTGATAATAGTTATCGGAGTTGTATCTTTTGCGATTGCGTACTCTGACAAAAAATAAAAAATCGAGATCATGAAAAAATCCCGGACTCCCGGGATTTTTTCAAATAAGAGCGCATCTTGGTTTATAAAATGCCTGAGGATGAGCGCAAGCAGGGCATTTTTCAGGGGCTTCTTTTCCTTTGTGAATATAACCGCAGTTTAGGCATTCCCATTCGATTTCTTCATCTCTCTTGAAGACAGTTTTACCTTTGACATCATCGGCTAATTTTCGATAACGTTCCTCGTGTTTTTCCTCTACCTCTGCAATCTCTTTAAACATACCGGCAATTTCATCTTCTCCTTCTTCTCGCGCGATTTTCTCGAAATCAGGATACATTGTACCCCATTCATATTTTTCTCCCTCGGCGGCATGTACAAGATTTGTATATGTATCAGCAACCGGCTCAATTGCGCTGTTGAATGTTGTTTTTGTGCCTGGTTTAATGAATTCCATTAATATTTCCGCATGGCCCCTTTCATTATTGGCAGTTATCTCGAATATTCTCGCAATGCCCTCGAAACCTTCTTTTCTGGCAACGCTGGCAAAAAGAGTATATTTGTTTCTCGCTATGGATTCGCCCGTAAATGCTTTGAGTAAATTTTCATCTGTTTTATTTGCCATTTTTTCTCCTTCCTATATGGATAAATTTAATTAAATTAGCTATTAAAGGTTTTTTAAGTTTGCTCTTTTTTTTCTTACTCCTTATCTGGTTCCAGGATATTTTTTCTTCGGTCTGCATCGGATTAATGGAATTTATGACGATTTCACCTTTTTGCAGACGATATTCTTTAACGTACTTCCAGCTTATCACACTTTCCAGAAAAGACTTCCCAAGTCCTTTATCCAACAATTCAATTGGGATTTCAAGTCCAAGTTTGCTGACTAAACCCACTATGCCGACAGAAATGCCGTATAGTTTAAGGTATCCGTCTTCTTCGAATATTACGACATCATTTACTCTGCCGATGGCTTCTTTTTTAAGATTAAGAATTGTCTGATCGATGATATTTTTGTTAATTAAAATTTCTTTTTTGTGCAAATATTGTACTGGGAGGAATTCCTCTTTTTGGGTTAATTTAAACTTTCCGCTCAATAGTTTTACGAATTTTGCCCCAACCATCAATCGGATATTGCGGGCAGGTTCAATTAACTCTTTCCTGTCGATATATTTAATTTGGGAAAACTCGATTAAAAACCCAAGAATTTTAGGACATCTTTCGTAGATAGCAATTGAAAGATCAACCACCTTGCCGATAGGATGATCTAATTTTGAATAAACTGGCTTGGATAATATGTCTTTTGTAAAAATCATAATATAAATACTTTAATTGCAGGCCAGAAAGTAAGAAGGAGCATCAGAATTGTTAGAAAACTAACGGATACAATTGTTATTATCGTGACAAAATTTTGATATTTTGTGTTAATATGCGATCCCATTATGGACTCATCATTGATTAATTTGAGCATGAAAAACAGGATAACCGGCAGGAGAATACCATTAAGTGTTTGAGAAAATAACATCACTTTGATTAGATTTAACTTTGTAAATAAGATGACTAAAGCGCTTACAAAAACTAATATTGTAAAAAGAGCATAAAATCTCGGTGCTTCCTTGAATTTTTTACCCATGCCATTTTGCCATCCGAATCCTTCAGAAATGCTATAAGCAGTAGAAATTGGCAGAACAAAACCCGCCATTACACCTGCATTTATTAGTCCGATTGCAAAAAGTGAAGAGGCGAATTTTCCGGCAAATGGAACAAGTGCCCTTGCCGCATCCGATGCTTCGGTAACCCTAATGCCATTTTTGTACAGAGTTGCGCCTGTGGCCACGATGATAAAAAAGGCAACAAAATTCGTTAGAAACGACCCTAAATAAGTATCAAGTTTTTCGTATTTGTATTGCTTGATTAAAATATGTTTTTCCGCTACAGTCGATTGCTGATAAAATTGCATCCATGGCGCAATTGTTGTTCCTATAATTGTTATTGTCATAGTAACTAACCCGATGTCTTTAAGATCAAAACTTGGGATCAATGTAGATGTAATGACATCAGACCAAACGGGTTTTGCCAGAAATCCGGCAAAAATATAAGCAACGTAAAAAAGACAGAAAATAAGTAGTAATTTTTCGATCGTGCGGTAGTTTCCTCTCATGGAGAAAAACCAAATAAATAATGCGGCGATTGGAACGCTCCAGAAACGGGAAATACCGAATATTTCAGTCCCGGCGGCAATACCCGCAAACTCTGAAATTGTATTTGCAAAGTTTGTAAGAAGAAGTGCTAAAAGTACGTAAAAAGTGATTCTAAAACCAAAATTTTCTCTGATTAATGCACCCAGCCCTTTCCCGGTGATTGTTCCGAGTCGCGCTGTCATTTCTTGTACTATGGCAAGGGAAAATGTCGAGAGAAGCAATATCCAGAGGAGTTTAAAGCCGTAGCTCGCTCCTGCCGAAGAGTATGTTGCTATTCCGCCAATGTCATTGTCAACGTTTCCGGTGATTATCCCCGGTCCCATGACAGCAACGAAAAGCCCTAATTTCCACCATGTCCCTTTAAGTGAAGGGACTTTGAGACCTTTAGTTCTTACTCGGGAAAAGAAAAACTTCACAAACCTCCTTTTTGTCTATAAATATTATAGTAGAATCTTAGATCTTTTGCGATTTTATTGCTTTGGCAATTCTTGAGATAGCGAGTAGATAAGCGCTTTCTCTTGGCGTGACCGAAAATTTCTCGGCAGTTTTTAGGACCTCATGTGTTGCTCGACGCATTTTTTCGATGAGTTTTTCTTGGGACTGTTTATAGGTCATCTTCTTATCTGTTGTATTTTCGATCCATTCGAAGTAGGAACCAAGAACTCCGCCGGAGTTGGCCAGAATATCGGGAATTATTAGAACATTTTTTTTCTTGAGAATTTTCTCTGCGTCGTGAGTTACAGGATGATTTGCCATCTCAACAATGACTTTCGCTTTTATTTTATCGGCATTTTTGATAGTTATTTGTTCACCAATGGCTGCCGGGATTAGGATATCTGCCTGTTGGTATAGAACTGATTCGGCAGTTACTATTTTGCAATCGGTTGATTCGCCATGGATGAGACAGTAACACGTATCACAAATTTTTCCTTTTTTATGATAAACTTTTTTGAAGGTTTTGTAATAATCAAGGCCATCTTCGTGCATAAATCCTCCATCGACATCCGCAATTGCGATTATCAAGAAGCCCATTTGTGCAAGATGGTGTGCCAGGTGGTGTCCGACGTTTCCGAATCCTTGAATTACAATTGTTATATCCTTTACCGGTTTGCTAAATTGTTTGGCAATTTCGAGGATAACGGCTGCTCCTCCAAGTCCGGTTGCTTCATCTCTAACTTTAATCCCTCCATCCGATAGCTTTTTACCCGTGATTACTCCGGGAGCTTTTTGATGTGTGATTTTTTCGTATTCTTCCCTAAACCATTTCATTATCTGAGCATTAGTATTAACATCGGGAGCAGGTATATCCTTTTTTTCACCGATAAAATCTGATATAGATTTGACAAATGACTCCGTGAGCCTTTTTAGTTCATCTTGGGAAATTTCTTTAGGATTTACACGGACCCCGCCTTTCCCCCCGCCAAAGGGAATATCAATTACTGCAGTTTTGAGACTCATTAAAGCGGCAAGAATCTTTACTTCCTCGATATTTGTGTCTTCATGATAACGAATGCCTCCCTTAAAAGGACCTCTGGCATTGTTGTGTTGTACTCTGTAACCTTTAAAAATTTTTACTTTTCCGTTATCCATCTTAACAGGAAAATTTGCCTCAATTATTCTTTGTGGAGAGTAAATTTGTTCAATAGTGCTGCTGTCAAGCTTTAATTTTTCTCCCGCAGATTTGATTTGACCTTCAATTTCCTCGTATGACATTTGTCCTCCCGTTTATTGACTGATAAATAGATTATAATCGTAAAATAATTATTGTAAATGTGAAGCGCAGAATCCTGCACGGCAAAACTTTTTCACTTCAAAATATTTCAAGAATTGCATTATTTATGGTAAATTTATACTAATGGGAGGGGAATGAATCAAGGCTACATTCAGTTTACAAACTCTCTAAGAGAAACATTTTTGATGCTTGTCAAAGATGGGCAAGTAAGAAGCCCTGTTCTTGAAATTTTTGCATGGGCGGTGATTGTAATTTTTATAATTTATTATTTCGGCTCAACTTCACTTTACCGATCTTTATATAATTTTATTTCTTCTGCAAAGAGTCCTTTTCTATCTCGAAAGTCTTGGAATCGAAAAATGCCAAGATGGGGTAAGGTTCATAGTATTTTGGCTCAGAGGCCAATCGAAGGAATCTTGATTAAAGTTTATTCGAGTGAAGGCGAGCTTATTGCAACCCAGTTAAGTGGAATTGGGGGAAATTTTGGGTTTGATCTGCTGCCCGGTCGATATTTTCTTGAGATTGAATCAAGAACTCATGGAATAAACTATCTAATATTTGGAACCAAAAAAAGTTATAGGAATGAAATTGTTATCAAAAATGACTCTCGAAAGTTCAAGATGGATATTTATCTTGATAATCTGATTAGTCAAGGTGCTATTGATGTTGATAATATCAGAAATTTAAATAACATATTAATTGCCTTTTATTTTTCTCTTGAATTAGTGCTTGTAATCGGGACTATCAACGCGCTTTTTTCCTGGTTAGTATTACATTATCTACCGATCTATATTGCTTTAGTATTTGTTATCTTTTGGGTAGTTGTAATATTGTATCGGAAAAATATGTTTCTTCTTAATATTTTGATAGCTGTCGGTGTCAAACCCATTGAGGGTGTTGCTATCACAGTACGTGATTCGAGCGGAAAGATTTTAAGTTATTTAGGGACAGACTCTAGGGGTAGGGCGAGACAGCTTCTCCCTCAAGGTAAATATCGTCTTGAGATTTTAAATGCGGTAAATGGCAAAATTGTGACAGGATACTATCCTTTAAATAAAAACACGGATAAGAAAAGAATATTGATCTCTTTGGGAAAAACAAAGGGGTAACCTTTTGTTTTTATTGGAGCGAGAAGAAGTTATTACCCTCAAAATTTTATAGTTAGATTAATATTTCTGTTGTATTTGTTATATAACATACACAGGTTTGTTCGAAGTTGTTATATTGACATACGATCGTATTTGTGCTATTATACGCATATGAGTAACTATCGTGAATTAATATATAGAATTAACTATTTTTCTTTAGAGAAAAATCTTGGACTTAAATTTTATATTGCGTTTCTCACTGCTTCGGCTTTGTTTGTTTCAGTCTTCGCATAACATATCTATGCCATTAATAAAACTCCGGCTATAGCCGGAGTTTTATTAATTTAGCTATGTGTGTATAAATACAGGCGTTCCTACGTCGATAGAGTTATATACCTGCTGAGCGGCGCCTACTCCTAACCTGATGCATCCGTGAGAAATAGGTGTGCCAAGATGATTTTCACCTTCTTTGGTTCCATTGGGCCATTCGGGAAGTTCATGGATCCCATATTGATCTCCGATGAAGGCCATCCACCAGGGCATATAAAGACCGTATTCATTGCTATAAGCTCGTTCTGTTTTGCTCTGTATTGTGAATTCGCCGGTTGGTGTCGGCATACTCCATTTTCCAGTAGAAACCGGAAATGACGCGATCAGATTGCTTCCGTCAAAAAGATAAAGCTCTTGTTGAGACAAATTGACTTCGATATATCTTCCGGCATATTTGCCGGGATTATATCCTGGGCTGACTTTTTCTTCTTCAACTGGAGTGACTTTAACCGCAACTTCTATTAGGTCGTCCCCGTTATTCAAGGCATCAAGTATTATTTTTGCCGATTGGGAAACATCAATTGCTAAACCCTCGGTACCTTCGTCTAATACTGCGCCATCTGTCTCGGATATTTTTCTTGTTTTACCCTTAGTGTCATATTTTTTGGCAATATCGTTGAGAAAATTAGATATGGTTCCTTCAGAGAAAGATAATTTTTTATCTTGGATTGTCTTTTCGACATCGATGATTCCTATTTTATCCGTGTCCTTAAGTCTATAATAATTTGAGTTGATTTGAACCATTATTTTTTTGTCTAAAAAGGATTTTATTTCATCTTTGTATGGTTCGATATCCGTCTTTTTTACCTTAGGATTGACTTCCTTGTACTCGAGGGAAATTATGTCTTTGCATCCCGTTTTTAGGCATTCGGTAAATAAATTCTGTAGATTTTTTGTGTCGATCGTTAATTCGCCATGACCTTCTGAAATGTTGATGTTTCCATTATCATCTAATTCGATAGATGCGTTTTGTGCATTTTGAAGTTGGTCTTTAAATAATTCCTTTAATTTATTTTCCGTCTCGTTGCCCAATCTAATTACCGGAGTAATCTCGTTCTTTGAGAAAGCGGTTCGGTAAATATACGCAGGCGAGATAAGGAAAGTATCATAAACTCTTTCGCCTTTAATTGCCGGTAATTGGTCGTTGTTGTTAATTGTAATAGATAAATCTGATAACTTTGCTTCTTTTATATTGTTTTTCAAAGTAATTTTAATGGGAGAGTTGATCTTTGATTCGATCATTGTTGAAGTTACTTTATCGATTTTACCAAGTGGAGTATTACCGATATTTTCACCTAAAAAATACATCTTGGGCAACGTTTGATCCTTATAAGAATATGAAAAAGCGGTATATACGGTTAGCAGTGATACGAAAAAGGATATAAAGATAATAAGAAGAGTTTTCGATACTCTACGATGGTTCATATTTTAATTCTATCAAATATTATCGATGTTAATCAAATATCTTGAAAGAAATGGTTTGGAGGTTTATAATATCGTAGAGATTCGGCCTGTAGCTCAGTGGTAGAGCAGCACTCTTATAAGGTGTTGGTCGCTGGTTCGAATCCAGCCAGGCCGACCAGATCTCCGCGAGACGGAGATTTTTGTTTTTGCGGCGGTTTTGTGATTAAAATATTAATTTTGTGAATCCCTCTGCTTGGTAGGGCTGATACGTGGGTAAATATTGGTTATATTACGATAGTGAATTGATAAATAGGATAATTTGTGATATGATATATCCAACATGAAATACTACCGTGAGACTACAAGGAAGGGGATTTCAAAGTTTAAGAAGGTTTTTGTCTTTATTGTACTAATTTCTGTTTTTGGATTTATTGTTTCCCTTTCTTATATTAATGGTTTCGTTCTATCTGCTAATAAGCCAAAAGAAGGCGAGCATATTACGCTCGACCTTGTAAATAAAACCAGAGGGGATCAAGGGGTTTCAAGTCTTATCTGGAATAGTAAATTAGCTGATGCTGCGTTACAGAAAGCAAATTCAATGGTAGGAGAGAAGTATTTTGATCATGCTTCAAAAAATGGAAAGACTCCGTGGGATTTTATGGAGGAAAACGGATATAAGTATATTTATGCTGGTGAAAACTTAGCTATTGATTTTCAGGACCTTCAAGATGCCGAAAATGCGTTGGAAAACAGCAAGACCCATATGGATAATATTGTAAATCCTAAATTTAAGGAGTTTGGTTCAGCGGTTGTAAAAGGTGAGATATTTGATTATGAATCGAATATCTATGTACAGATGTTTGGTACCCAGCAGTTATATCTTGAGCGTATTTTAACTGACATCAATCGATAAGGAATTCATAAGGAGGCAGTAATGTGATAGTTAAAAAATAGTTGCCCCGTTTAACGGGGCAACTATTTATTTGAGTAAATACTTGACAGGTAGAATCTGTTTGTTACAGTTTTTGGCGAGTTATGGTTAATGACTATGGCCCAAACGTATGTTGTGTAAAAGCGTTTGGGCTTAAGTTAAAAAAGGGGTAGTGTTGTGCATAAAGTGCATAAAATCAAAAAAACTGTTAACAAATTTATAATCACTATTGCATCAGTTGCAGTTGTTATATCTGCTGGCTTTGGCCCATCTTGGGCTAAGGCTGCAGATCCCGATCTAATATTTAAAGAAGCACAGTTCTCGGCGACAGGCGGAAAAGTCGTCAAGGGCTATATAAATCAGACCAACACCGGCTTTCGGGTTGTGGTCGATCCCGAAGCAGATTTGACTCAAATGTCTGTTGACAAGAACCTCTCGATAATCTTAATTAATGGTGAAGTATTAGACTCTAATGTGATGATAGGAGATGACGGCAATTTAGTTGTCTTTGAATATCCGGCAATTCCCGCTTCGGCTAATCCGCTTAAGGAAGTATTTCAAGAAGGTATAAATGAGATTAAAATAACTTTGAATTTTATTGAAAACGATGTAATTCCTCCTCAACCGGATCCGCAGGGCAGTTTGGAAGAAGGGCAATCAGTCAACCCTATAAGCGAAGCAAGAGATGATGACACAATCTCAACAGAGTATTTTGCAGTTTTACTGGTAGCTGATTTTATTTCTCCATCGGCGACGATATTAAGTCCTGTTAACGGCAAAACTTACAAAGATCAGGTAACACTGAGTTATCTCTTAGGAGAGAAGAATTTGATAACGCGTGTTTATCTGGATGATAAACTGACACAATTTACAAACAAAGATATTCTCAAAGATTTAACGCAGGGAGGTCATATATTGGCGCTTGAGGTTACTGATCTTGCGGGTAATCAATCACGGATTATAAGTAATTTCACGATCGACAAATCAGTAACGTTTGAGGCGTCTTGTTTTCCGGAAGATGGTACGGTTTTTACTCAAGGAGATACATTTGAGGTAAAGGGAACAGCGGACTCTTTTGCTCGAATCATCATTGAGATTGCTGGTAAAAGGTTTGAAGGAAGTGCAGACAGTAATGGCGCGTGGTCGATTTTGGTGGATACAACCGATCTGCCGGTAGGCGGATGGGAAGTATATGTTACAGCGATAGATCAGTTTGGCAACGAATCGACAAGAACTTTAATTACAAACATAAAGGTTGAAGGGAAAGAAATTAAGCTGGCATATAATACTAATGCTGCGCCAACAATAGAAGCTGATGTTACAGCTCCAAAAATATCAGAAGTCCAGTTGCAGCAACTTCAGCAGGACAAAGAAGAAGTTGCTCTTCCGATACAGATCAGAGCAACGAGTGATGAGAAAGAGACGGGAACTAATTGGAGCGCTTGGATAATTCTGCTTGCGATCATAGTTTTGGCAAGCGGTCTCTCAACGCTTGGTTATTATGGATATGAATGGTTCTATGGTGGACAGGAGGGCGTTGTGGTGAGGGAGCACAAAACAATAAAGTCGATTAGTAGGGAAAGTCACGATGATGAAGTGGAAAAAATCACTGATGCGAGAAATCAAACGGATAAAACTTCCGAGGATGATGAAAGACCGCCAACTCTACGCTGGTAGATTACGCGAAATTTTTGAAATTTTCTAAACTTGCTTTTAAGAATTATTTTTTGGGCTTTCAGCCCATATTTTTTGAAGGATGGCGAAAATTTTCTTTTTATAGATTAGCTTGGAGTTCCACTCTCCAAGCGTCTACGACAAGTTTGCTCACTGATTGTTTTATTATTAAGGATAGGTTTTTGCTCCACTCAAAAACCGCAATTTTAAGCAGAAAATTTTCTTTCTATTAGTTCCTTTTCGCTAAAGCGAAAAGATAAAAGATATCTTGTATTCTTTTTCAGGAAATAAAAATAATTTTCTGCTTGCTTGTTGAGCAATTTAATTCCACGACGTAATGTCAGGATAAATTGTAAAGACAAGCTGAAAAGAAAATTACTTTTTATGTTCCTTGAAAATCGTGGAGGGGTAAGGAAGTTTCGAAACCATAGGGGAGTGCCTCCGAAAGCATTCCCCTTTGGTTTCAAGAAAGTCGCAAGCCGCAGGCTTGCAATAATGCGAATGTAATTCGCAAAAAAATACAATCTTCTTGTTCGCGAAATTTAGAAGAATCTTTATAGCAAATTAAATTTTATGGTTTGGTACAACTTTTGCAAAAAATCGGAAGATATCTCATAATGATCTTGTGGATAACGACAAAATACACACAGGCAAGTTTAATGCTTGGCAGGTGATTTTTATCCTGCTTATAATATATTTACTTTTTATGCTTTACCAAGCCCTTGCTTTAAATTATTCAACAAGCCAAAAAATCAAAAATTTGAAATCAGAAATCAGTACTCTCGAAGCAAATAAAAATATGCTTGAAGATCTGATTATGTACTATCAAACAGACGCCTTCAAAGAACTTGAGGCAAGGAAAAAACTTGGGATGAGAAAGCCGGATGAAAAGGTTCTTGTTGTCGAAACGAAGGAAGTCACAGATAAACCTGTTGAACCAATTAAAGCTGTAGAAGAGACTCCGCAAGCATCGAACTTCTCTTTGTGGATGAAATATTTTAGCGGAAAAGGCGATGAGTAAAATATAATATGTATTTTGTTTATGTTCTAAAAAGTGGAAGAGATAAAAATCTCTATATAGGATCTACAAATAATTTAAAACGGCGAATCGATGAACATAATAGAGGGTCGGTTTCTTCTACGAAATATAGAATTCCTTTCGAACTTGTATATTGTGAAGTATATAAATCAGAGAATGACGTTCATAGGCGAGAATCGAATTTAAAATTAAGAAGTAAAGCATTTCAAAGTTTGAAGAAACGTATTGTAGGTAGTGTCGGGGCTTGACCCCCACACCAAACTCACAACAATATTGTTCTAACCATTCAGGTAAATATATTAACTGACCCAGTCGTTTTAGCAAAAATTGTCAAGATTTGGTGTGGGGGTTGACAAGCAATTGAAAAGATTGTTCAGTGCAAGGGACTGTCGGCAAATAAACCTGTAGGGCGATTCAGCAGCACTATTTTATAAACTTTTCGGTAACATTTTTAATGATCTAACGTATTTTTCGTGTTTTGCTTTTCTCCTTATCATCAGGTATAATAAAGGTATAGAAAATAAGGAGGAAACTATGTATTCATTTATGCCATCGCCAGCCAAATTGATTGGCTCAAGCGAAGAAGAACTATTGGAAAATCAGTAAGCCAAGACCATCCTTTCCGTCTGCTCTCAAGCTCAATCAAACTCGATAAAATAGCTAGAAAATATCGCCATCTCTATTCAAATCTTGGCTCCAAGGGTTTGCCGATTGAGAAAGCT
>Ga0210057_1002740_pt1 | contig 24968 bp, 42 predicted proteins | sample CryGeyCG2114_010_2_FD_183968 | JGI IMG/M metagenome (GOLD analysis project Ga0210057, IMG submission 183968) | Groundwater microbial communities from aquifer - Crystal Geyser CG10_big_fil_rev_8/21/14_0.10 (SPAdes) (version 2) | ecosystem: Environmental > Aquatic > Deep subsurface > Groundwater ...
GAATAGGAATGAAGAGTATAAACAAGATTATAGTAAAGGAAGTGGAGGTTATAAGAAGTTAGATGATTTTAGAGGATAGGAAAATGGAAAACAATTCTGAAAGAGATTACACCGAAGAATATGGGAAATTATTGAAAAAGACAATTAGGGGAATTAGGTTGAGAGGTTTTTTTCTTGGCTATACTTCCGAGATTTTGAGTGAATATATTCGAGAACAAAAAGATAAAATTTATGACATTCGAAATGATGCTTATGTTTCTAGAGTTGAAATTAATGGAGGAAAAAATTGGGCTTTATCTTCAAATTTATTTGGACTTGAGGCAGATGTTCTTAGAGAAAATTTAAATTTTGCTTTTTTGTTTAGGAAAAAGAATTCTTAATTTTTTATATTGGTTAATTCTAAGTTCAATTTTCTTGGATTAAAAATTCCTTTAAACTCTTTTAACAATTCTGTGTCTAGATTTATTTGATTCATTTTTCTTTGGATATTTTTTATTGCTTCGTTATGGGAGTTTGCTTTTTTTGTTTGAGTTTCTATTTCATATTCAAGTTCTGCTCTGTGGAAAGGAATTTCTTTATCTCCTGAAAGTTCTTTTGCGTCTAACCATTCTTGCATTCCCTCAAGAAAATTTTTTAGGTTGAAGTTTATTTCAGAATTTAATTTTGATTTTGGATTTCTACTGCTCTTGTTTTCATATTTCAAATCATTTAGAGTTATTTTAGAAGTCATATTAAATTCAAAACCGGGAAGGTTTAAAGTTTTAGTAGAATTTAATGAATGAATACCTTGGACATTTCCCGACGAATAAATTAGCCGAGCTGTGCGAGGCTGTAAGACAATATCTAGAAAAATTCCACATCTTTTTTTTAGCCTCTATTCTTTTCATTAATTTTATGAAGAAATTATTCTTTAAATATCTTGCTGTTCTTTTGTTTTTGGAGTAGGTAGTAACTTTTTTTTAATAACTCTTATTACGGATATTGGCGATGAGCGGGTAAGTGCAAGTCCGTAAAGAGGTTTTATTTCTCTAAGGTACATAAATGGATTTTTCTTTATTGAAACTCCTTTGCGCACTTCTTTTATTTTTGGAAGCATTATTAATATTACAATTAGTCTTGCAACTCCTGATAACATGAAGATGAAGAAAAATATGCTTGTGAATGAAACTTTTCCGTATTGTGCGACGAGGCCTCCAATCATTGCACCTAGAAAAACCCCGATTCCATTTAATAAACTATAATATGAAACAGCTAACCCTCTTCTTTGGACAGTTACAGCGTCGTAAATAAAATTAGATGAAGCTAAGTTAAATCCGGCCCAGACAATTCCTGAAAGCAATTGTGGAACTAAAATTAAGTAAATTGGCGACGGTGAGAAAATCCAGAGGATTGGAAGTATTGGTATGAAAATACTTGTTAATTTCAACATTTCTCTATTCCCATATTTGTCGGCGAATTTTCCCCAAATTGGAATAAAAATTACTGTGAATAAACCTGCTGAAATATTGATTGCTGTGAACCAGAAATAATTTAGCCCTAAATCTTTTAACATATAAACTGCGAAGAATGGGCCTGCTATGTTTACAGATAAATTTATTAGAGCTATAAAAATTGCAAATCTACCAAAGTTGTTGAATGGAGCTTTTTTTATAAATTGAAAAATAGAAAAATAGTATCCTTTTTCCAATTTTATATCGGGAACTTTGTGTTTTCTAAAATAAAATGCTGCCATTAATCGTCCAAATGCTGCGATTCCAAAAAGTATCATAAAACCAATTATTATTAGTTCTGATTTTTCCATGTAGTCGAGCCAGAGCGCTGCCGAAAGGGTGATTATTATTGAGATAAAACCATTTATTCTGTTCCTTTTTGAAAAGTATTTTCCTCTTATTTTTTCAGGCACTACATCTCCCATCATTGAAAACCAAGGAGGGCCTGCCATAGAACCGAAAATGATGTAAATGATATATGATGTTATTAGAAATGGAATAATCGCTTCTGGATAAAATGATTTTAAGAAAAAAAATCCTCCAAGTATAAATAAAAACCAAGAAATTGCTTGAAGAAAAACAAAAATTGTTACAAGAGATTTTCGTTGGTATTTTTCCATTAATCTGCTGCTTAATATTTGGGAAATTGGGCCGAACAAACCTGGAAAACTTGAAAGAAAACCAATTTGAGCATTAGTTGCACCTAAAGCAAGGGCATAGGGAGTTACATAAGAATCTCCTGCTCCCGAAGAAACCGAAGAAAAAGAACCTTCGATTATTGAATATTTTTGTGTTTTCTTATAATCTTCTTCTGTTAAATTAGTTGTTTTATCTTTCTTGTTTTTAATTTTAATTTTTTTGGATAGAGTCATAAATCACCTTCGTATATGAATTATTTATTGCGTTTAATAAGCTTTTCTTTTTAGAATAATCTTTCATAAGATTTAAGTAGTAATATTTTTTTGTTTTTTAGTTAAAGTGGATATAGTTAACTTTATAAAAAAACACTATCTTGGTATAAAATGATAAATCGAATGAAAGGGGGTTTAACGAATGGAAGAATTAAATAGTAGTTCGAATGAGAGTGTTACGATAAATAAACTTACTCTTTGGAAGGCTGCGACTTTTGTATTTCTTGGGCTTTTTGTAATTTCACTTCTTACTGGGGGTTTTGGTATTGATGGAATTAAAGCAGGAACAACTGGAGGAGTTATTGATAATGGAAATGTTCCAGCACCAAGTCCTAGTGGAAGTATAAAGGTTAGTGTGGGAAATGATGATCCAATTCTTGGAGACAGAAATGCTCCGATAAAAATAGTTGAGTTTTCTGATTTTCAGTGTCCGTTTTGCGAGAGAGCATATTCTGGAGCTGTAACAGATTTGGAAAATAGTGCTTATTTTAAGAATGGGGAAGTTGCACTTGTGTACAAACATTTTCCTTTAACAAGCATTCATCCTTATGCGCAAAAAGCTGCAGAAGCTGCAGAGTGTGCAAATAAGCAAGGAAAATTTTGGGAATATCATAACACTTTATTCGAGAATCAACAAGCTTTAGACGATGCTAGTTTGAAAAGTTATGCTGCGCAACTTAAACTTGATACAAAGAAGTTTAATAGTTGTTTAGATAATGGTGATGCTAAAGATAAGGTTGCAAAAGATCTTGCAGAATCACAAACAGCAGGTGGAAGAGGAACACCTTACTTTGTTTTAATTAACGAGAAAGGAGATACTCAAGCTGTTTCAGGTGCGGTTCCTTTTGCAAACTTTGAAGCTGCAATAAAGGCATTGCAATAATTTTTTGTTTTTTTATTTTGCCTTTTTCTTTTTTTTCTTTTTGACTTTTTGAGTAATATTTCCAGAACGTCAACTTTAAATAATCTTTTTGGTGAATTAAATTATGATTATGAAAATTAAGGAAAGATTTGATAAAGTTAAGAAGGCGGTATTTGGTAAGCCGTACAGATATTATTTTATTGTGGTTTTTTTATTGTTTTTTGCTTTTAATATTTGGGTTAATCAAACTTATCTTACGGGGCCTGAAGTTTTGTTTCATTCTTATAGGGTAAGCTTCTTGATACCCTTTCTTTTGTTTAATTTTTTGATAGTTTTGCTTGTCCCTTTAGTTGTTAATTTAAGCATAATGAAATTTAAGGATTTAAAGGAAGTAAGTACTGCTACTGGCGGTAGCGTCGGTATTTTAGGAATTTTTAGTGGTTTGCTTGGTGGGGCATGTCCAGGTTGTTTTGTTGGTTTGTTTCCTGCTTTTCTTGGACTTTTTGGAATTACGGCAAGTTTAAGTGTTCTTCCATTTTATGGGCTTGAGATACAGGTTTTATCGATAGTTTTATTAATGATTTCTGTTTGGCTTTTAACAAGAGAAACAACCTGCAAAGTTGATTATTCAAATAAATTAAATAATAACCTTAAAACTAAAAAAAGAAAAAAATAAAATGGTAGAATATGAATGTAAGGAATGCTCGCGGGAATTTTCAAATAAAGAAGCCTTAGAAATGCATAATCGCTCTAAACATTTTGAGAAAGTTAAAGAGCCGGTTGATTTGAAGAAGTATAAGAAGTGGGGAATTTTTTTAGTTATTGCCCTTTTGATTTTTGGAGCAGCTTATGGTTATAGTTGGTGGCAGAATCAGCCTGGGAAGTATGATGATTTTGCGCAGTGTTTAACAGATAATGGAGTTAAAATGTATGGAGCTTATTGGTGCCCTCATTGTCTTGATCAGAAGAAAGAATTTGGGAACAGCTGGCAGTATGTTGATTATATTGAATGTTCTTTGCCGAATAATGGAGGGCAGACGCAAGTTTGTGATGATGCCGGTATTGAAGGTTATCCGACTTGGGAACTTGGAGATGGAACACAATTAAGTGGAGTGCAGACTTTTGAAACTTTGGCAGAGAAAAGTGGTTGTGTTTTGTCTTAATTTAGAGTTTTTCTTTTTTATAGGAATTTACTTTTAGATAGCATTTATGATAGATTTTTTAGTGAGACATCAACAAAAACTTTATAACTTGTATTTATTCTAAGAATTTATGTTAACAGAATTTATTAATACGACGATGGGTGTTGGAACTTTGGCTATGCAAGCCTTAGTTGTTATTATCTTGGTTTCTTATTTTTATGTTCGTTATCTTGGGGAGAAATTGCCGAGAGCTTTTAAGCCTGCTTGGGATTTTATTAAGGAGAATTCTTTGTTAATGGCTTTTCTTGTTGTGCTTTTTGGAACAATTGGTAGTTTGATTTATTCAGAAGTTTTGGGTTTTGAAGCATGTTCTTTGTGTTGGTATCAACGAGCTTTGATTTATCCGCAGGTTTTTATTTTAGGAGTTGCAGTGTACAAGAAAAATAAAGAAATATTTGATTATGTTGTGGGTTTGAATATTTTTGGAATTTTAATTGCAGGTTATCAGTATTATTTTCAGATGTTGGGCAGAGGAGAGACTTGCCCGATTGGAGAGATTGATTGTTTTAAAATTTATCTTCTTGAATTGGGTTACATAACAATTCCTTTGATGGCTTTGACTCTTTTTGTATTTGTTTTAATCATGACTTATATTTGGAAAAAAACAAATTTGAAGAGTGTTAAATTGGAGGAGATGTGATGGGAATTAAGGACAACTTTATAACAATGCAGGAATATGCAAAAAAGGTAAGCTGTAAGAAAGACTATTTTCAGGGAAGGCCCAAAATTGATATAGATACTAAAATAGATGGGGGAGTTTATTTAGGAGTTAATCCGAGAGAAGCTCTTGTAGTCGATTTTGATAATTCTAATTGTTTAAGGACTTTGTTTAATGTTGCATGTTCTAGGGCTAATGATGGAAAAATTGGAGAGGTTTATGAACATCTTCAGTCTGTTTATCAAATAACTAGAGAAGCTTTTCCTCTTGGTGGTGAAAAACGTGTGAACGAATTTATTAAAGAAAGGGGTTTTGAAGATAATGTAAAAGTTAATCTTGATGTTTTTATTGCTAATGGGATTGGAGTTTGTCGGCATATGGCTTTGACTTCAGGAGTTCTTTTGGAAAAATTTATTGATATGGGTTTTATAGATGGGAAGGTTAGTGTTGATAGAAATGAAACTATCTTTGAAAGACATGCTTGGGCGAGATATACTGAAAGTAATGGAAATGTAACAATTGTAGATCCTGCATTGAGTTATTTTGGAAAACCTTTAACTCCAACTCTTCGTCACCGATGGGATTATAGAAGGCACGAAGATTTCAAATGAAAAATCTTAAAGAAAAAATATATTCTAATTTGTTGAAAGTTCCTTATGGAAAAGTTATTTCATATAAGAAACTTGGAGAAATTTCTGGCACTAAAGGATATAGGTTTGTTGGGAGTTACATGAAGAATAATGAATTTCCTGATAAAATTCCTTGTTATAAAGTTGTTTGTTCTGACGGGAATGTTGGTAATTATTCTGGGCGTGGAGGAGTTAAGAAGAAAATTGAATTGCTTGAGAAAGATGGTATTAAGGTTGTTGATGGAAAGGTTGATTTGAGAAAGTTTGGTTTAGATTTTTTGGGTTATGAATGAAGAGGTGAGTTCATTTATTGAGCAATTAGTTGAAGGAATAGATGTTTCTGATAAAGAAAATAGATTTAGGGAGAGAGTTTTAGATTATATTGATAGCTTAGAAGGTTTTGGTGATTATGGAACTATTGAAGATGTAGGCAAAAATAAAAAAATTTTGAGAAAAAATCATTCTATTTCTTATGAATTTGGTTATAATAAACCCTTGAATAGGTTTTTGACGACGTTAAAATATGAAGTAAATGAAAAGTGTGGGAATAATTGCTGTTCTGCAGGTAGGCCAGAATATTCTCTGATTTTTAATTCAGATAATATGCTTTCAAGAACGCCGCAAGTTCCTGGACATGATTTGGTTCATCTTGCAGCAATAGTGGACGAAGCAATGAGGTTTAATCTCTCAGTTTATGATGTTGAAAAGGATTAATCAATAATTCAATCTTCTTCAATCCAACCATAGCCTTTTTCTTCAAGTTCATCTACAAGTTTTGAGTCACTTTCCATTGCAATTTTGCCGTTGATTAAAATTGAAAGTTTGTCTGGTTTAATGAAATTAAGTATTCTTTTATAGTGAGTTATTATTAGGATTGTTAAATCTGGATTTTCTTTTTTTAATAAATTTATCCCCTCTGAAACTGCTTTTAGTGCGTCAATGTCTAATCCAGAATCTGTTTCGTCAAGAATTGCTAGTTTCGGAGAGAGGATTGAAAGTTGCAAAATTTCTGATTTCTTTTTTTCTCCTCCACTAAATCCTTGATTAAGATAACGTTCTGAAAAATCTTCTTTTATTTTCAGTATTTTCATTTTATTGTCGAGAATTTCCTTAAATTTTAGAATGCTTATTTTTTTATCTTTAAGATTTTGATAAGCTGTTTTTAAAAAATTTCTAATTGTTACTCCTTCAATTTCACTTGGATATTGGAAACTCATAAAAATTCCTTTTTTCGCTTTTTCTTCTGGAGATAATTCATTTATTTTTTCTCCTTCAAAAAATATTTCTCCTTTTGTTATTTTGTATTTTGGATTTCCCATAATTACATTTGCAATTGTGCTTTTTCCAGAACCATTTGGACCCATTAGTGCATGAATCTTTCCTTTTTCTATTTCTAAATTTATTCCTTTTAGGATTTCTTTAGTTACATTATTTTTATCTTCTTTGTTTTCTATTTCAACATGTAGGTTTTTTATTTTGAGCATTTTATTTTTTTTCAAGAGCTTTTTTTAGTGTGTCTATGGAAATTAAAACACATTTTAGTCGTGCGTAGGAAATTGGTATTTTTAGTTCATCTAGTAATTCTTCTTTTGATAATTTAAGTGCTTTTTCTACTTCTATTCCTTTAATTTTTTCTGTCAGCATTGAAGTCGCAGCAATTGAAATTGCGCAACCTTGTCCGTTGAACTTTATTTCATCTATTTTTCCGTTGGCGACTTTAACTTCTATGATTATCTCGTCTCCGCAAAGCGAATTATGTTCGTGAGCTTTATGAGTTGGTTTTTCTAAGGAACCGAAATTTTTTGGATGTCTATATAATTCAAGTATGTGTTCTTTGTAAATGCTATTTGAGTTTATTGTCATTTTATTGTTTGAATACCTCCTGCGCTTTTTCTAATCCTTGGATTAATTTATCAATATCTTCTTTTGTATTGTAAATACTTAAAGAAATTCTGCATGTTCCCTGAACCTTTAAGGTTTTCATTAAAGGCATAGCGCAGTGATGCCCGGCTCTAATTGCAATTTTGTCGTCGTTAAGAATTGTAGCAATATCATGACAATGAATATTTTCTAGGTTAAATGAAATCAGAGGAACTGAATTTTTTTCAGGATTATAAATTTTAATATTGTTTATTTTTTTTAATTTTTTAATTGCATAATTGTATAATTCTTCTTCGTGTTTTTCTATTTGTTTAAAGCTTAGATTATTTATGAAATTTATTGCTTCTGCAAATGCTATAATTTCTGCGATATTTTGAGTTCCTGCTTCGAATTTTTCTGGTGGCGGCAAATACTCTGCTTTTTCTAGTGAAACTGATTTTACAATTCCGCCGCCTTTGTTAAAAGGAGGAATTTTATCTAACAAATCATATTTTCCATATAAAATTCCGACTCCTGCAGGGCCGAAAATTTTGTGAGATGAAAAAACAAAAAAATCACAACCTAAATTTTTAACATCAATTTTTTTATGTGGAACTATTTGTGTTCCGTCAATAACTGTTAAAATATTTTTTTCTTTTGATAATTTAATCAATTCTTCAACCGGATTAATTGTTCCTAAAACATTTGAAGCGTGTGAGAAGGCAATGATTGCAGTTTTATCTGAAATTTTTTTCCTTGCATCTTCCAAATCTAATTCATAATTTTCATTTATTTTTATTGCTTTTAACTTTAGATTTAATTTTTTTGCTAAACTTTGCCAAGGCAATATGTTTGAGTGATGCTCCATTTCAGTTATTAAAATTTCATCTTTTTTTGATGGAATTAAGTAGACAATTCCGTTAGCAATTAAATTTATTGATTCTGTTGCATTTTTTGTAAAAATGATTTCATTTTCATTTGAGTTTATGAATTCAGATATTATTTTTCTTGAGCTGTTTAATTTTTTTGTTGCATTTTCGCTTAAGTCGTAAACTCCACGATTGGGGCTTGCATTATTTTTTTCATAAAATTCTTTTGAAGTATCTATAACGATTTGTGGTTTTTGTGTTGTGGCTGCGCTGTCTAAATAAACTAGTTCTGGATTATTCTTAAATATCGGGAAATTTTCTTTTGTTTTCATTTTATTTTAACATACAGAATTTTCTATCTCCATTTCTATTAATCTATTTAATTCAACAGCATATTCCAGAGGGAGTTCTTTTATAACTGGTTCTATGAAACCCGATACAATCATGTTTGTTGCTTCTTCTTCACTTAAACCTCGCGACATTAGATAAAATAATTGTTCTTCTCCTACTTTTCCGATTGACGCTTCGTGGGCAACCTTTACTTCGTTTTCTTCAACTTTCATTGCTGGCAAAGTTAATGCCTGACTTTCATTATCTAACATTAAGCCGTCACATTTTACTATTGAATTAACATTTTTACATCCTTTTTTTACTTCAACTAATCCTCGGTAAGAGCTAATTCCTCCATTTTTACTTATTCCTTTACTTAATATAGATGAAGAAGTGTTTTTAGCATAGTGATAAACTTTGCAACCTGTGTCTTGGTATTGTCCTTCTCCCGCATATGCTATTCCGATGTAATCTGTTTTTGCCCCTTCGCCAATTAAGACACTGCATGGATAAAGCATTGTTATTTTACTTCCTAAATTCCCATTTACCCACTCCATTATTGCATTTTTATGAACAATTGCTCTTTTTGTGTTTAAGTTGTAAGTGTTCTTGCTCCAATTTTCAATACTTGAATATCTCATTCTTGCGCCTTCCAAGACATGAATTTCAACTCCGCCAGCATGGAGTGAGTTTTCTGTGTATTGTGGTGCTGAACACCCTTCAATATAATGAACTTCTGCGCCTTTATCTACAATAATTAGTGTGTGTTCAAATTGTCCACCTTTTTTTGCATTCATTCTGAAATATGCTTGTAAGGGAATATCTACTTTTACATTTTTTGGAATATAAATGAAAGTTCCGCCAGACCAGGCAGCTGCATGGAGTGCTGAAAATTTATGCAGATTTATTGGAATGCAGGTTGTCATGAAATATTTTTTAACAAGCTCTGGATGTTTTTGAACTGCTTCGTCCATATCAAGGAAAATAACTCCTTTGTCCTCTAAATCTTTTTTTAGATTATGATAAACTATTTCAGATTCGTACTGCGCACCGACTCCACCTAAAGATTCTTGCTCTGCTTTGGGTATACCCAATCTTTCGTAAGTTTTCCTAATATCTTCTGGAACATCTTCCCAGGAGTGTGAATTTTTTTTAGCATTTGGTTTCATGTAATAGTGGATTGCATTTAAGTCTAATTCAGATAAATTTGGCCCCCAGTTTGGAAGTGGTTTTTCATTGAATATTTTCAAACCTTGAAGTCTTTTTTTTAACATCCATTCTGGTTCGTTTTTATCTTTGGAAATTGCTTTAACTATTTCTTCATTTATTCCTTGAATTGATTTAAATTTTAAGTCTTCATCATTATAATGGTCGTAGTTATCTCTAGAAATTTCTATTTTTTCTTTCATGTTCTCTTGGTTTTGAAGTATTTTTAGTTCTGTCATTAACTATTGTTAAGTGGAAGGTTATTTAAGGTTTTTGGATTGAATAGAAAAGTTATTAAATGGACTTGTTAGTTAATTTTAATGGCACATATTAAATCAATTAGTAATAATCTTGAAATTTCGGAACCTGTATTTAAGAAAGGATTTTCATTTATGGGATTAAATTTTTCTGATAAAGTTCGAGTTGAGTATTTGCACGAAGGAAGATTTATTGGACAGAACTATAAATTAAATCATCTTGAAATTGTGCGAGATAGTGCTGGAGAATTTAGTTTTGAAACAACTATTATGGATCCTTGGCATTATGAACCTTTTGATGTTAGCGGATTTTCTTCAAATCCTGGTTTAACGCTTGATTTATCAGCATATGTTCATATATCCAAACCAAAGCTGCATTTGCCTAAAGGTTATAAACTTCCAAATGAACTTAATCATACTTTTCTGAATAAATAGAGTTCATTGGAATTTCTTTTTTTATGAGAATATTTTTTACAGAATTTATCATTTCTTTAAGTCCGCAAATGTAGAAATCCGTATCTTTTATTTGTGATTTATTTTCTTTAAGGAAACTTTCTAAATGTTCTTGCACTCGTCCTTTAAGCCCTTTCCAATTTTTTTCTGGTTTAGTTAGGGAAGGAAGAAATTTAAAGTTTGAATTCTCTTTTTCTAGTTTTAGGAATTCTCTATGGTATAGTGAGGTATTTTGGTATCCAGTAATTAGAGTGATATTTTTATTATGTTTATTTTTTATTAAGGTTTTTATCATGCTTCTAAATGGACCAATTCCTGTTCCATTTGAGATAAAAACTAAATTTTTATCTGTTGATGACTCTTCAATTTTGAAAAATCCCAAGGGGCCTAAAACTTCTATTTTATCCCCTTTTTTTAGTTTGTTAATCTCTGGCGTGAGCAAACCTCTTTGAATTATCTTAATACATAATTCTATTTTTCCTTTTAGTTCTGGAGATGAAGCAATAGAATATGGGCGCCTTATCTTTTTATTGTCTTTTTCCATCATTATTGAGATGTATTGTCCTGACGCGAATTGAAAATTTTCTGGGACTTTTATTGTATAATTTTTTATATCGCCACTTAAATTTTCTATTTTTATTATTTGGGCAATAAATTTTTCCGGTTTCATAGATTTAGTTTTATAACAATATTTATAAATTTGACTTTTTCCGTTGGTTTATGAAAAATTATAAGGATTCTTCGAGAAACCTTAAGGATTTGTTTAAAGGAAAAGTTTGCGAAGTTCAGCTTACAGCCCTTAGAAATGATAATGATGCTTTAGGATATTTTGGGAGAACAAGCGTTTATGTTAGAAATGGACGGCAGGCATTTGAAGAAAATAAATACTCTTCTTGTTTGGTTAGGTTTAATTTTAAGAGTTACGGGGATTTTATTCCTGCGACGCATTTTTTGACACGAGATTCTTCAAAAGTGTGGAGGGGGAGTTTACTATCTGAAAAAAAATATATTTTGCTTGGAGAATTTTTGGAAGAGAATAATGATATTCCGACGATAAAACAATTGAATAAATTTTATGATCCTGGAAATATGCCACAGGTTTATTTTTTTAATTCTTTAAATGATTATTATGATGTGGATTTTTTATCTGGAATAGCAAAATCTTCTATGCCAATTTCCCAATTAGTAAGGTTTGATAAAGAAATGCAAATTGGGAAAACAAAGGCGTTCATATTTCGTGATAGGAAAGATATGGATAAAATTTCCAAAATTTCTATTGAGAATAGGTTAATTCCAATTGTGATGGAACCTCTAAGCTCTTTTGATTAATTTGATTAGGGGTTTTTTAATCGACATACTTAAATAGTTAATTATTTTTTTATTCATATGCAGAAATTAATGCCTCAGGAAGTTGAAGTTTGGTATTTATTGCCTAGCTTGAGACGAGAACTTGCGAAGATTCTGATAAAAGATTATTCTCTAACACAAAAAGAAGTTGCAAAAATATTTGGTTTAACTGAAAGTGCTGTTTCACAGTATGTTAAATTAAAAAGGGCAAATGATTTGAAGTTCTCGAAAAAAGAACTTGATTCTATAAAAAAGTATGCTAGTAAAATAAATAAATCTCCTGAAAAATATCAGAAATATCTTTTCCAGTTGTCTCTTGAAATGAGGGGGACAGAAAGTATGTGCAAGTTACATAAAAAGTTTGATCCTTCTTTAAAGAAAGGTTGTGATTTGTGTAGGAAGTAAATTTATTCTAGCTTATTTTATATTTCTCCCATAATTATCTGTAGTTAGGCTTAATCTTGATGTTACCTGTAGTTAGGCTTAATCTTGATGTTACCTGTAGTTAGGCTTAATCTTGATGTTATCTGTAGTTAGGCTTAATCTTGATGTTACCTGTAGTTAGGCTTAATCTTGATGTTACCTGTAGTTAGGCTTAATCTTGATGTTACCTGTAGTTAGGCTTAATCTTGATGTTACCTGTAGTTAATTTTTAGGTAGTATATATTTAGATATATAAAAGTTTTTAAGTTAGTTATAACAATAAACGTGATGATGAGATTACAAGCAATTATCAAAGAAAATAATAAAAACTATAGAAGAATTGCAGGAAAAAATAACGAAATGGAAAGAATTCTTCAAGCACATCCAAACTTAGAGATTTATTTAAATGGTGAAAACATAATTTTCACTACTGATTATTCTGTTGCAACGGGTTATAGTATAACTCCAGTCAAATTTAAGGAGAACAACCGTGGCAAAATACCTGTAGGAGGAGGATTTATTGATATATATTTTAAACCAATAGCCAAAATCCTCCATTTAGTGAAATTCCTATACGGACTTTTAGAAAAGAGGATTTAAGATTTCACCAGGCCTTAAATATATTTCCTGACATAATTGAAAGGAGAGGCTTTGATATGTATGGGTTTAGGGTAGCTCATCCAGTTGATGTTGATGAAATAAAATTATTTTTCTCAAGAAAAGGGCTTCCAGAGGAATTTGTCTCTAGAATTTGTGATCAAACAGCGAAATTGAGAGCTGAACATCCAAAGAAATATTTTAAAACTGCTGAGAAATTTTTTTATGATGGTTAAAATTTTTTGATTTTAATGCAATCCAACAAGTATCGAATTTGGCGTTATATTTTGAAATTTCCTCAATCAACCAACTCATTTATCTTTGCAGCAAGGATAAAATCGTTTTCTGAAAGTCCTTTTATTTTATGTGTTGAGAGATTTATTGTTATTTTATTCCAACCATGGAGCAGAATATCTGGATGGTGGTTTTCAGATTCTGAAATTTCTGCAACTTCGTTAATAAAATCTATTGCCTTTTGGAAATTATCAAATTTGAACTCTCTCGCAATTTCTTTATCTTCAATTAAAATCCATTCTGGAACTATTTCTTCATATTGCATTATTTCAGCATGGTTTAATGGAAAGGCATTATCAGGAATGCTATTGCATGATTGTTTTGTAAGGTTTTCTATTGATTTATCCACGAACTAATTAACTATTTAATTTATTTAAGTATTTTGATTGTTTGGAAATTTAATCTTAAAATAATAAAATTTATTAAGGCGAGCTTTCATTTTCTGTGATGATTTTACGAAACATTATTGAAGGGATGTATAAAATTGATAAAGAAGAAAAGAAATTTTTGGGTGTAGTTTATTCTTCTGACGACGAAGTGGGAGAATTTTTTTCAGATTATGTTAATAGGACTGGAGAATTTGAAGAGAGCAAAGTTAATGGTTATAAAGTTCTTACTTTCATTGATGGGGAAGATAAACAGAAGAATAGAGAATTGCATGCAAATTTGAAAAGTCTTGCAACTATGAGGGGTTTTTGTTCTAGTCAAGGAATTAATTTAGGAAATATTGAAGAGAGAAGTTTAACTGAGAAGATTTGTTCATTTGTTGGGCGTCATAATTTTTGAACTGTAATCTGAGGAATTATAAGATTTGTTTGATTCAACAAGTTCAAAGAATTTTGGGAAGTTTATCCAGACGTTTTTTTTCATAGATTTTTTTGCTAATAGGATAACTCTTGAAGGAATGTGTTCTCTGATTATTTCATATTCTGGCATTTTTTCTATAAGGTTTTTTGCAAACTCTCTTACTTCTTTCATGAAAGGCATGTTTTCAACTTTGTAGTTTTTTTGAGATTCACCAACCCAGACATAACTTTTTAGTTCAAGAACATCAGGAGAACCCTGTTTTATCAAATCCGCATATCCCTCTAGATCTTCCATGTTTTCGTTTTTAATTAAAGTTAATCTTATGCAAGTTCGGTAATTTCTTGTTTTTAATAAGTCAAGGCAGGAAAGCATTCTTTCCCAGTAGTCATCGAAAAGAGGATTATCTATTTTTTTCATTAGTTTTTTATTTGGCGCGTCAATGCTTAGGTAAAGTTGTGTTACATTTTTTATTTTTTCAATTTGTTCAGGGTATTGTGCGTTTGTTACGAGAAAAGTTGAGATTTTTCTTTTATGAAATTCTTCTAAAATTTCATTTATTTTTGGGTAGGTTATTGGTTCGCCAGTTAGAGAAAGCGCTACATGCCTAATATCTTCTATTTCTGCAACTTTAGATTTATCTGCTTTTTCATAACCTTTCCCTTTGAAACCTTGGAGTAAGTTTATGTGATTATCTATTGAGTGTTTTATTATATGTTCTGGTGAGTCAACTGGGCCGTACCAGTTTTTGCTCACTGGCGCTTTTTGTCCTCGCCAGCAGAACTTGCATCTTGATGCGCAAAACATTGAAGTTGTCATTTGCAAACACTGATGAGAACGAATTCCGTAAAAAACATATTTGTAACAACCTCCTTTTCCTCGCAGCATATTTCTTGTCCAGTTGCAAATTTTTACAGCAGAATGATTTCCGACTTTTCGATAGCCCTGTTTTTCCAAACTAGTCCATTGTCCTTTTGTCATTTGCGGTTTTTGTTTAATTGGCGAGGGCAAACTATTAGAAGAATTATTTTTTTCTTTTGTTGAATTTTCTTGGATTATTTTTAGGGAAGTCATTAACAATAGTTGAGTGAAGAGGTTTAAGAATTTTACGGGTTAGTGATTTGAATTTTAAATAAAATTGGACTTATAGCATAATTTAAATATAATAAAATAATTATCTATTTATGGCCTCAAAAAAAATAGTGAGTTTGATTGTTGCGGTAATAATAATTCTTTTATTGATTTCGGGATTTTTATATTTTAATAATGTCCCTAAAAAGAAAGTAGGTAGTTGGAATTTAGCATATTATTATGAGGACAAGCCACGAAATTATCAAGTAGAAAATGAGCTATCTAGTATAATAACTGAAATCCTTCAAGAACAAAATAGTTTAATTAAGATCGATGAGCTTTTCGTTATTGAAGGAAATGATTCGTTTTATGGGATTGTTTCATTTAAATGTGCTGGAGAGTCTGAATTCGTCGAAGAAGAAAAAATTATTTCAGGTATTGCGAATAAGCTTTTTGAAAAATATCCTGAAAAACTTGGAGAGAATAGCAATTGGAATAGTGAAGTTGAAATACTTAGTTGTTCTTTAACTGGAGGTTCTTCTGACGGAATAAACACTTCTTACCATAATACTCGTTGGTTAATATCTAATGGATTTTATGATTTTGCAGTTTAATATTTTTGAGATTATATAAATTAATTTAAATGATATTCTTAGTATAAAATAATGACAAGTCTTCAAACAATGCGAGAACTTGAAAGTTATTTTAATAATAATGTTGAAAAATATATTATTGAGCATTCTTGTGAATGGCTTTTTTTAGAAAATGATAAAAATGATAAATTCCATAAAACTCGTGAAATATTTTTCCCTACTGAAAAAGAAGTTAATGAATATATTGAAGAAAAATATGAGAAGATATATGGTCCTACATATTTAGTTAGGCAAATTCCAAATTCTCTTGAGGTATTTCTTGAAGAGTTAAGTGATGGAGAAAAAATTGTAAAAGGAATTTTTGTTGAAGATCGTGCTGCAAAATTTATTGAAGAATTAAAGAGGGAGAATGAATATCAACGAAAACATCCTTCAAATGTTGTGTATAGTTAGAATTCTTGAAAAATTTTGAACAAGAGATTATAGAAATTAATTTAAAGGAGGTTTAATATTTTTATTTATGGTAAGTGAGATGTTAAGAAAGGAGATGGAAAAATATTATTATATGAACATTGAGAGATATATTTTGGAGCATCCAAGCGAATTTGTTTTGATAAATACGTATGGGAATAGTTTTGAGGAGACTTTTTTCGAAACTGAAGAGGAGATGAATAAACTTGTTGGGAAAAAATATGGTGGGAGAGCTCAAGCAACATATTTTAAGGCACAAGTTCCTGCTTCGCTTGAAGAATTGATAGATGAGTAAATTTTTATACTATTGAAAACTATTTTATTTATGGTAAGAGGTGATATTAGAATTTTTAATGATGTGATTCATGTTCATAGATATTTGAAGAGCATTGTTTATGGTGGGCTTGATGGGATTATTACAACTTTTGCTGTTGTTGCAGGAGTTGCCGGTGCTGCGCTTGGTTCTAATATTGTTTTGATTTTAGGGTTTGCTAATTTAATTGCCGACGGTATTTCTATGGCGATTGGAGATTTTTTGAGCACCAGAGCATATTTGGAGATGCGTCCTTCAACAAAAAAGGCACTTCCTTTGAAAAATGCATTTGCTACTTTTATTTCATTTTTAATTTTTGGATTTATTCCATTGATGGCTTATGTAGTTTCTTTGTTTTATCCGCTGGAAAATCTTTTTGAGGTTTCCATTGGTTTAACAGGTTTTGCGCTTTTTATTTTGGGAAGTTTGAAATATAGAATTACAGGAAGACATTGGTTAAGGTCTGGATTTGAAATGTTAATTATTGGAGGAATTGCGGCAAGCGCGGCTTATTTTATAGGAGCTTTTATTGCGAGTGTTATTTGATATAGAAAAGTTTTTAACCTTTTGATTTTAGATGTTCTTGTAAAGTGTTATTAAAAAAATATTATAAAAATGAGTATTGATTATGAAAGGAAAGAGGAGATTTTAGGTTCTTCTGTTGAAATTGGAACAAAGGAAGTTTATGCAAAACATATTGTTGGAGCAATTGAAAATTATGCGAAAAATCGCCTTCCAGGAACTATTCGGACTATTACTCAATCTATGATAAAAGAATATGTTGTAGGGGAAATGGAAGAGGGTTTTTCTGATAAATTATTTAAGTCAGCATTAGAAGAGATGGTTGAGGGAGATGCTATTGGGCAGTTGAAAAGGCAAAAGAAAAATCTTGGGAATTATAAGTATTATTTGAAATAAGACATCCCTTAGTTGATTAGAATAAAATATTTAAATTTCTATTAATTTTGTTCTTTATGAAAGCGCGCGAGTTTTTAGGGTATCTTGAAAAAAATATCAATATTGAAGAAAAGCAGCATGGTTTTGCAATTTTGGAAGCAATTGAAAGTGTGAATAATAAAGAAAAGAAAAATAAGTTTTACGAGGGTGTTAAAGGAAAAACTATAAGGAAAAAAGTGCAGGAGGAATTAGGCATGAATTACAAAGAGAATTATTTTGAGCGAGTGTTTGAAATTCTTACAGGGTATAAAGTTATTGTGACTAGGGATAAAGACAAAGATAAACCTAGGATAGATAATAGACATTACAATGTTGGTTCTCATTATCACTAGATTTTCTTTATATTTATAATTAAAAATATTTATATAGTGTTTTCTTAGTTTATTTTAATGGCGAAGCTTGTTAGAGTTGATGAAGATGAAAATGGTACGGAAAGTGAGGAAAGTGTTGAAGCTCAGGTTAATGAAGAATTAGTTGAGCAAGGAGAATCTTTAGGTGTGGCTTTTGGTTGCATTGATGGAAGATGTGGGAGTTGTAGAGTTGAAATTATTTCTGGAATGGAAAATTTGAATAAAAGAACGCAGGAGGAGAAAGATATGGGATTAGAAGACGGAGAAAATTATAGATTGCTTTGCCAGTGCAGGATAAAGAATAAAGATGGGCTTGTGAAAGTTAGGGTTTAATCATCAAAAATCTTATAAAGGGCAGTTTCTATAATCGGTTATGGAAAAAGATATTGGGAAAATAAAAAAGAAGGATGATACTGACATTGTTATAAGAATTGATGATTTTGGAGGTGTTCCGGGAGTTACGATAAGGGAATTTGTGACTAGTGAGAGATATACCGGTTTTACAAAATCTGGTACAAGGATTCCGGCAGATTCTTTTCTTGACTTTAGGGAAATGATTAACTCAATAAAAATTGATGAACTTAAAGCAGATTCGGAAGATAAGAGCAAAGAAAATAAAAGTTTGCCTTCTGGTGAGAGTGATAGTTCTGCTGATGATTATTAATTTCTGATTTTAATCTAACGATATCAATAAACTTTAAATAACTTAATTTTTCTTTTGATTAATGGTTTTAGTAAGTACAGAACAGATAAGAGATAACTCCAAGCGAGATGAATTTCAGCTCCTTCATACTTTAGTTTCTGCTTACAGGGCTTCTTTAAATTCAGTTATTTCTCCGGTTGTTTTTCCTTCGGGAAATTCATATAAATATATTGATGTGTTAGGAGATAAAAATTTCTTAAAGGGAATAATGGATAGAAGAATAAATTTATTTAGTGAAGATATTTGGGCCTCGCAAATTTTCTATGGTTCTTTAATTAGTTCTTATAAAAATTTGGGCGAAAGTTTGAAAATAGGGGATAGTTATAAAGTTATTACAAGTTCTATTGGCATTGTTGATGATCTTACCGACATAGGTATTTTAGTAAATGAACAAATAGATAAAGAAGAAAATGTTTCTTTGGAGGACCAATTTCTTGATTATCCTTGGTGTCTTGATGAGGAAGTAGTTTATCTTGGTCAGGATTATCCTCTTAGTTTTCCTTTTTTTAATCACGGAAGAAATAAAGAATGTTTTTCCACATATCTTAGCGAATTCCATGGTTTAGTTGAAAAGATGGATGAAGGAAATTATGTTTTTGAGCCAAGAGAAATTCCAGAATTAGATGCAGGAGAATTAGTTAATAGAATAAACACTGTTGAGAATATTTTAGAAAAATATAAGCATCTTAACTAATTTATTCAAATTCTTCTAAAGCCTTTGTAGGATTGCCTGCTTCTCTTAAATTAATTAATGGTTGTTTAATGGTTGTTATGTCATCTGTTCCAATTCTTGGGCAGGCAGTGTTCACCCAAGCGTCGATAAAAGTATAATTTTCTAAGTGTCTTAAATCGAGAGTATCATCAAGGAAAATATATGCTTTTTTATCCTCTTTTTCAAGATGTTCTTTTAATCTTTTGGCAGCATTGAAATATTGTTGTCCTGGTTTTATTGTTACTAAAATTCCGATTGTTTTTGCATTAATAAACAATTTTAAATTCCTAATTTTTCTTTTTATTTGTTCCTTAATTATCTCTTTTTCAAGAATTGAAAATTTTTTTATTGTTGGGTCCCAGATTAGGACAGGTTTTATTTTTTTATTTTTTATTTGAGCGAGTAAAAGTGCTTTTGGGTGAAATAATCCGTCGCCAATGTAAAGAATTGTATCCGCATTTTCTATGATTGGTTCATTGAAAGAATCATGGTAGGCATCACAACCAAGAATTTGTCCTGGGGCGGAAGTTCGTTTTGCTTTAGTTATTAAAATTTTAATATTTAACTCTTTAATTTGTTTTTTTACTTCTTCCAGATTTGTAAATTGAACTGATGAAAAAAGAGCGAGAGAATTTATTTTTTGTTTTTTTAGATGTTCAATTAATTTTTCTCCTAATTCTATTTTTCCTTCCCATTTTGCGTCGATAAAAATTGATTGTGTCATTTAATCATTTTTCCTTTTTTATTTTATTTTTATAATGTTGAAAACTGGTTATATTTCCATTTTTATCTAATAATTCTACAAGCTTTGAAGAAAGCAATTTTTTGAGGTTTTCTTTCTCTTCCTCTAGTTTTCTAGATAAAAAAATAAATGAAGGATTTTGTGAAACTTCTCTATAATTTTTACATTCTCTTATGCCTGTATTTATTTTTGCATACAATTCTATTAAATTTTGATATGTCTGGGTTGTTAGTCCTTGTTCTTGATATTTGTCGTGGTGATGCCAAGCTAGTGCTTCTATGTCTTGAGTTGTTTGTCTTATTCTTCTTTCTAATATTTCTTCTATTCTTTCTAATTTTTCCATGTAGTCTTTTGCTTTTTTCATTTTATTAAATCCTTAAAAAATTTAATATGTCCTTGTTTTAAATCTTGAAGCTTTTCTTTGTTGTCTTTAGAATACTTTTTGTAAAATATATCATGCCCATAATCTTCCTGATAAATATTAAATAATAATTCTAATTCTCGGAATTTGGAGTAGAGTTCTAATGAAACGTTGAAATAATCTTCAATAGTTTCTGAAGTTTTTACTATATGAAAACATTGATTGAATTGGATGAAACCTTTTGTGTCTGATATATGTTCTAGTATTCTTTGCTGGTCTTTTTTTCTTAATTCTTCTGTATTCATTTTACCATTCCTCTGTTTTCCAGTACCTGTTGTGCCCGAATTGAACCATTAGGTCTATATTTAATATGTCTAAACCAAGAGGCAAGTCGCATGCTCCGAAGCAATCTGTGAGCCAGAGAAACGCTTTCGCATTTGTTTTAGATTCGATTTCGTCGACGACAATATTAGCTTTATTTTTCAGGCCGTCGGGAAGTTGGACTAGGACTTGTTTTGAATTTCTATTTTTTATTTCTTCAATTAGTTTTTCTAATTCTAGATTGAACATTTTTATATTGTTACTACTCTTTTTTAAGGGTATTAAAAGTTTGTGATGAATCAGTTAGATGAATTTTTCAGGTTTTGCAGAATTAACTCGGAGTTTTTTAAGGATGCGTCTATTTTTTCTTCGCCTTTTTTTATTAATTCTTCTAGTTTAGTTGGCTCTATGCTTAATCTTTTTACCATTTCTTGAGAACACCGATTGTACATTAAATGATTTTTATCTTTTTTGTAAAATGCTAATGCATAGGAATAGATTGTCTCGGCCGTTTGGAGCTCGCCTAATTTTAGGAATTCTTTTGCTTGGTGATGATATTCAACTGCTTCATGATGATAATCTAAGTTTTTCATATTTTTTCATCACTTCCTTCCTATATAAACTTTTATTAAGGATAAATTTTAATTTTTTAGATGGAAAATGAAATTGTATTGGAGTATTTGGATGGGAGGATTTCAAACCTATCCAATTTTAATTCATCATTAGAATTTTATCATAGAAGGGGATTTATGCAAGCGAATTATATTTTAGAAGGTATTTTTAATAAATCTGATTTAAATTAGTTGATTTTGAGGTTATTAATTTTTTTAAAATCTCTTCGATTTCTTCTGTTGATTTTGTTTGAGATAATTTTTTTCTTAGTTCTGCACTTTTAGGAATTCCTTTTGTAAATGAAATAGCTTGATTTTTTATTTGCTTGAAAGAAAGTTTGTATTTTTTTGCAAGGGCGAGATATTCAAAAAATAATTCAATTTTGTTTTTCTCATCGTATTTTCCTGTTTTTAGGTAGTCGTTTATTTGTTTGAAGATATAAGGATTTCCAATTGCGCCTCGGGCAATCATGATGTAATCAACTCCGGATTCTTTAAGCCGCTTTTTGAAATCTTCTGGAGTGAATACATCTCCATTTCCAATTACTGGAATTGAAACTGATTGTTTTATTTTTTTTATTATTTCCCAATCTGCTTTTCCAGAATATCCTTGTTTTTGTGTTCGTCCATGTATTGCTATTGCTGAAGCGCCTGCTTGCTCTGCGGTTTTTGCTATTTGGATAGCATTAATGTTTTGCTCATTTAGTCCTTTTCTGATTTTTAATGATATAGGAATTTCAATATTTTGTGAAAGCTTTGAAATTATTTCTTTAATTTTTTCTTCGTTATTTAGGAGGGCACTTCCTGCCCCTGAACGAATTACTTTCCATGCCGGGCAGCCACAGTTTATATCAACAATATCAAATTTTTTCTGGCATAATTTAGCTGCATTTATTACGTCATAAATATTATTCCCGAATAGTTGCACAGCTACAGGGGATTCTTCTTTTGATGTTTGTAGCATTTCAAGTGTTTTTTTGTTTTCCGCAACGACGGCGCGTGAGTGCACAAATTCTGTGTATGTTAATGCTGCGCCATAACGATGACATAAAGTTCTAAAAGCTACATCAGTAACTCCTGCCATTGGTGAAAGCAGGGCTTTGCCTTTTAGAAAAGGGAATTTTTTATTTGTCATTTTATTCATTAAAAAAGAGAAGTATAAAATCTTGTTGTTTTTAAATTTTAAACGGAAAATCGTCCCAATTTTTCATTTTTTTTGCCGTTTCTTCATCAATAGCTTGACGGTAAATTAATTCAGACTTTTTATCTCCAAGTAGAGAACTATCGAATATTAGTCCATAAATTGACCAAAGCCATTCAGAATCTTCGCTGTTAAATTCTATCATTTTTAGAATGTTTGTCAAATCTTTTTCAAATCCGAAATATGTTAAGTGTTCGGCAACATTTTTTTTTGCATCTGATAACTTCTCTAAATTTCCCTCTCTATAAGATTTTCGACCAAAATCTATTTCTTTTTTTAAAATATCTGTAAAGTTATCTACAGTGTATTTTTCAAATTTTTTTTGAGATTGGTAATAAGAAAAATAAATTTCAGAAGCTCTTTTAAATATTTTTTCCAGTGCTTTTTCTTGTTCATAATTAAGTTCATAATTAAATGAATCTTCACCATCTAATAAAACTCTTTTAATTGTTAAAATGTCTCCCGGCATAAACTCTATGAGGTCTTCTTCTCTTGCGACTTTTGTTTTTGATAAAAAATATATATTTCTTGAAGTTTCTATTTTTTCTGTTAAAAGAGATAGAATGTTTGCAGCATTTGTTTCTTTTTTTGAAGCTAAATCTTTAATTGCATAAATATCTCCCCCGATTATTAAAGGATGAACTATTTCTGAGTTCAATTCCTGCGCAGTGTAGATTCCAAAAACCCCTTGAAGGTTTTCAATTTCTCCTCTAACCATTTTTAGTTCAATATCCATATTTTTTCTTAGAAATGCAGTTTATAATTTTTTATATAGAAAAGGCGTAGAATTTTAGATTACTTTTCTTAGCATTTCTTCATACATATCAAAGAAATCTTGTTTGCTATCATACTCTTTGATTGCTTCTTGAGTAAAAGAATTGTAGAATTTCTCATCGTTTTTTGGAGTTATTGTTTGAATTAATGTATCGTAAAAATTGTGGACTTTGTAGAGTTGTCCTGGCGACATTTTTTCTCTTTTAGTTCTGTCAGACATTATTTCTTTAACTGTTTGATGGAAAACTTCTGCGTATTTTTCTGGAGTGATTTCTTCAGGTGAGTATTTATTTATATTTCTTTCAAAATAACCTATGAATGCATTGTAGAGCGGGTGTGATTTGTGGCCCATATATTTTTCAATAGAGGCACCTTCAACTCCTTTAAGGGGAATGTCTTCTAGTGATTTTATAATTTCTGATTTTTTTATTGAAATGTCTCTGTTTGTTTTCATGAGGATTTGTTTAATTTATTTAGTATTTAAACTTTTTGAAAGGTGAAATAATTAGAAAAATTTTAAAATTTTAACTGAAACTTTTTCCGCAGCCGCAAGATTTTGTTGCGTTGGGATTATGGAATTTAAAACCAGATTCGTTTAAAGTATCTACAAAGTCAATTTCGGCATTATCTAAGAATTCTGCACTTTCAGAATTTATGGATATTTTTATTCCATCTTGTTCTTTTTTTATGTCTGACTTTGGAGCGTCTGGAACAATTTCTAAATCATAAGTGTAGCCCGAACATCCACCCATTAAAACTGAAACTCTTAACATATTATTTTCTTTTTTTTCATTTTTCATTATTTCTTTTAATTTTTTAACTGCTGATTTTGTTAAAGATATGTTTACATTTTCTGTGCTTTTTTTAGTTTCTTTTTTTCCTACTGCTTTGTTTAGATGTGTTACTAATTTTTCTAGTTCCTGTTTTGTGAATCCGTGTCCTAAAACTCCTTCTTCCAAGGTTTCAAAACCTGCTGCTCCGCAGCCGACACAATGTATTCCAAAGTCCATCATTATTTCTGAAAGAAGCATTGCTTTATCTGGATGCGATGCTAAAATTTCGCTGATTATCATATCTTTAGTTATTTCTTTATTTTTATGAATAGTTTTTTGTTTCATTTTATTATTTAATTAAGAGGGGTTAAAAAGTTATTGTTTTTAATTAGTTATAAGTATCAATGCCCAATTTGTTTTGATTGACTTCGGGTAGCCTTGGGTAAATTTGTTGGATTTTCTCCCTTCCCCAAAGTTCATCTCTGAGTTTATTTGATTTAAATTGATGATATCTTTTAATTACTTGTGCTTCATATATTTTATATTCTTCTGGCGAAAGTTCTTCTGCTAAGCCATCTTGTCGTTGTTCACTGTTCATTTTCTCTTTTAAGATATTGAAGACAGAGTATAAAAGTTTATTTGTGTTTTAGAATGGTCTTACAGACTAATTGCCTTTTCATAAAACTCGCTGACTTTTTTCCAGTTAATTATTTTCCAAAATGCTTCAATGTATTCTGGTCGTCTGTTTTGGTATCTTAAATAATATGCATGCTCCCAGACGTCTAAGCCTAGTATGGGGGTTTTATTTTGAGATAAAGGAGAG
>Ga0210057_1002741_pt1 | contig 24967 bp, 23 predicted proteins | sample CryGeyCG2114_010_2_FD_183968 | JGI IMG/M metagenome (GOLD analysis project Ga0210057, IMG submission 183968) | Groundwater microbial communities from aquifer - Crystal Geyser CG10_big_fil_rev_8/21/14_0.10 (SPAdes) (version 2) | ecosystem: Environmental > Aquatic > Deep subsurface > Groundwater ...
TTTCTTTTTGTTTCTTTACGATCTCTGGTAAAAGCTTTTTAGCTACCTTTGCCATCTCAGTAAACTCAACTGCCTTTTCCTCTAACTGATTCACTAAAGCATCAGGATCAATAGGGGAGTATGTCTTAATCCCATTTCTATCTGTAACACTTAAAACCTCTTTTTCAATTAAAGAGTCTAAAACAACATATGTAGTACTTCTCTTAATCCCAGCCTTTTTAGCAATTGAACTAACAATAGAAGGACCAAGTTCTAAAATAGCTAGATATACATCAACCTCCTTAGAAGAGAAGCCATACTTCTCTAAAACCTTATTTATATCCATATTGTTGATAATGATGGACAATTAGGGTTTTGTCAATAGGAATAAGCAGAAAACATGCCGTCAACTATTGACAACGGATATAAAAAAAGGCTAATCTGGAGTTAGTCTATATGGAAATAGATATATAAGTAATATTGAGATGGAAAGCAAAATCTCACTCTTCTAAATATGGTTAGAACGGTGAATGTTTCGGAGCCTTCGCTGGATGAGATTTTAAAACACCTGTTATGAATAACGATAAAAAAAAGATAATTGCAAACCCAGACTTACCACGGTCAATTAGGACTGTAGTAAAGATGTATCCATCAAATCAAATCAATCGATTGCATTATGGTGGTTTACCACATATCGGGAATGCATTATGGAGCTCATGGAGTTCAGATGAAGTATATAGAGCCGCAGAAGCATATGAGAATTATAGTTTGTCAACAAATCTTTTAATAAATGGCTTTACTCCCCCAAAGGAAAGTAAAATAAGACTAGGTGGAGGCAGCCCAGCACCATTTGAACCACTTAATGATTGTGTAACGGGTGTTGTTGAGGTGTTAAGTAAAAGAAAATTATCTTATTACCCAATGGCGGCTGGAGAAGATGAATTAAAATTACCGATAATAAACTATTTTGAGAATAAAAATTCAAGAAAAATAAACAAGGATAATATAATTTTTACCCACTCGAGTACACAAGCTTTTACATTATTAATGGAATCAATTTTAGATTATGGTGATGTAGTAATTATGACAGCTCCTAATTATGGTCTTTTCACATTTATACCAGAAAGAACTGGCGGAAAGGTTAAGTTTTTAGAATTACACGCCGATGATAAATGGAGAATAAATCCTCTAAAGCTAAAAAGGTTGATAGAAGAAATTAATAGCGAATTAAAAACAGATTACGATAGAAATCGCGGTAAATATATTTTTAGGCGTTCAGATACACCACCAAAAGTATGTGTTTTCGTAAACTATAATCCACATAATCCAACCGGTATTGTATATGGTGACAATGAAGAAGCATTATTGCTTGAACTATCTTGTATTTGTAAGGAAGCGGGGGTTTTTATAATTGATGATTTAGCATATTCAGGATTGGAATATGATAGAAAAAACACCGCACTACCGATTTGTAGCTTAGAGGGTCATTTTGATAATACCATCACTTTATACACTCTTTCTAAATCATATGGATTAGCCGGTTTTCGCTCAGGTATGATCGTGGCAAACGAGATTGTTATTTCATTGGTTCGGGACCGAATATTCCAAGTTTTTGATTCACTATCACCATTACAGCAATCTGCAATGTCAAATATTTTCAAATCAGATGTACATTCACAAGATAATAAGGAGAAATATCTATTAAGCATCACACAAGAATATTATGAAAGATTTGTTTTTGTAAAAGCTATTTTAGTTGGAATGAATAAGATTAATGATCGGGAGAAGAATATTTTAGATAAGCTGATTAAGATTAATAGTTTAAATATTGATATAACAGAAGACTTAAGTGGAATAAGTAATCTTGGAATTGTCATTGAACCAGAGTCAGGATTTTTTGTCTTACTTGATTTGACAAAATTTATAGGGAGTGCGTACGAAGATTTTAAAATTGAAAATGATAAGACTTTATTGCAATTTTTGTATACTTTTGGAAACATTAAAGTGTTAACTGGGAATGCTTTTTATTGGCCTAGCTCCGAGCAATTGATAATCAGGGTTACTATAGCACAAAATTACAATGATTTACTCGAAGGTTTTCTTAGACTAAAACGTGTATTAAAATTGTTGAAATAATATGACTATATATATTGCATCCATAGAAAAAAATAAAGGATCTATACAAGAAGATATTTTTATACAAAAAGCATTTTTGTTGCGAGGTTTAGTTTTAAAGATTGAAACATTAGAAAATATTGTATTAGAAGTAATATCGGGAGACGTGGTATTTTTAAAGAGTATTTGGGGATACCATAAAGACTATAAAAAGTTTTTGGAACATATTTCTCTCCTAAAAAAGAAAATGGTTATACTTATAAATGATTACGAATACATACATTGGAACATTGATAAAAGTAAGTATTTTTCAGAAATTGATTTTCTTAAGATTATTCCAACATCTAAATTAGATTTTAATAGTGTTAAATCTATAAACGATATAGAAAAGATAGTCCAGTTGATCATAAAAGATGACCTAAATACCAAGTTTGTAATAAAACCAACAATTGGGGCAAGTGGCTATTTGACTTATATATATGATAAAAAAGTTGTAGCTAATAATCGTATTAACAATATTTTAGATCATAAAGATCTGAGTTTTATAATACAACCATTTAGACCTCAGATTTCGGAAGGTGAAATTTCAATAGTTTTAATAAATGGAAAAATACAATATGGCATGAAGCGATTTCCAGGGATTTTTACTAAGAAGAAAGAACCTAAATATATTGATGTACAAAAGATATCAGAACAACTCACGGCCCAGACAGAACTATTGTTTGATTTTTTTATCACTAAATTTAAATTTTTACCAAAAATCTGCAGAATTGATTTTGTAAAAAACAGACTTGATTATGAGATTATGGAAATTGAATTGATTGATCCGGATTTGTTCTTTAGGCATATCCCTAGAGATGTGTTAAGCGAGTGTCTGATTGAACTTGTAGATATCAAAAGACATATTTCATTAATTAATGTATAAATTATATGAATAAAAACACGTCAAAAATAAAAAGAGAATTAGATACGTTGGGATACGGTATCATAGAATATCCTGAGTCGTTGAAAAATGTTGTATCTAAACTTATGGAGAATTTTAGATCCTTTTGTGATCAGAGTTTGGAGCACAAACAGAATCTATCGTATCAAAATAGTATGGGCTATGAAAATCGAGATAAAGTAATTAATTCAGAGTCTGTTGATCATAAAGAGAGCTTTTATATAAAAGCTGGCTATGAAATACCTAAAGCGTTTTTGCCAAGTGAAATAGATGAGGCTTTTGTGTCGTCTTGCAAGAATCTTCTTGATGAGGCATTTGAACTAATTTTGGGCACGACTAAAATTTTTTCGGAAATTGCAGGCGTTGATCTGGAACAATATTTTAATAGGTCAGCATTAACGCTTCGCGCAATTCATTATTATCCGGATTCAAGTACAGAAATTGCACATCATCACGTTGATCGTGGTGGGCAAACCTATCATTTGTTTGAGACAACTGATGGGCTCGAAGCATATTGGAATGAGAAGTGGAATAAAATTGTTTTTAATCAAAACCAACTGATATATTTCCCGTGTATTCAAGCACAATATGCTTCACAGTGCTTCCTTAAAGGGCTTTGTCATAGGGTTGTTTCAAACAATAATTCAATACAACATGGTCGATACTCTCTTGTGCTTTTCATTGATTACAATAAATTGCCATATAAATACAGTATGAACAAACAAGGACCAATAGAAAAGGCTTTTATGCCCGGACAGAACTATACAATGCCTTTTTCTGAATTAGAAAATTATTTTGAAGAAAAAAAACAACTTTTCAGAAAAGGTGTTTCGGCTTTGATTATGAACGATAAAAATGAATTTTTACTTATTAACCTGGAAGTATTTAAAACCCATTTCTTTGCCATACCAGGAGGTGGGTTGGACGGAAATGAGTCCACCGAAGATGCTGTGTATAGGGAAATACAGGAAGAACTTGGAATTGCGAGACAGTCTCTCGAATTTGTCAGTGTGTGTAAGGAGTCACTCAAACTTTTATTCAAGACAAAGAAATTACAACGTGATGGTGTAGAGTACGATGGATCGGAACGATATTTCTTCGGTTTTAAATTTACAGGAGGCGACAGCGAAATAAAGTTACAGGAAGGCGAAATTAGAAGCTATAAATGGGTTTCCTATGAAAATCTAAAGGATTATCTTTTGTTTGATGACCAATTGAAAAACACCCAAGAAAAAATGCTTGAACTTTTTCCTTTTGTGAACGAGTCTAATACATAATTTATGACAAAAAAAATAGATAAAAAGGAAGAAAAGAAACTAGACTGGGTTAATTTTATCAATGGAACTAAAAATAGATTACCACGGCAATTAACAAAGAATGCCCTATATTGGGTCAAAAATAAAAAAAGAGCATTAGATATTGGTGGGGGTGCATTAAATGATGCTCGATATTTATTGGAGAATGGCTTTGATGTAGATGTAGTTGATATAAAAAGTATGGTTCTTGATATTTCAAAAGAAATAAAAAGTAAAAAATTAAAGATTCATATAATGTCGATTGAAGATTTTGATTTTGGTTTCGAAAAATACGATATGATTGTGGCTAACTATGTATTGCCTTTTATAAAATCTGAAAAAATTCAATCATTAATGCATCGTGTCTTAAATTCACTGAAGATAGACGGTGTCTTTTGTGGTGTATTTTTTGGAATCAATGACTTTTACAAGAATAATCCTAATATTATATTTCACTCTAAAAGACAGGTTTTAAATTTGGTTGAGGGTTATGAAAAGTTGTATTTTTCTGAAGTAGAGAAAGAATGTTTAAATTATAATGAAAAATTAGAACATTACCATTCATTTGAGTTTATTGTAAGAAAAAAGCAACCAAGATTTAGAAGGGGTGCTGTAGCACTGATCATAAATAAAAGAAATGAATTTCTTTTGGTTAATTTGGAATCTTTTGAGAATAAGTATTTTACTGTGGCTGGAGGTGGCCAAGATAATAATGAGTCGCTACTTGAAACAGTATATAGAGAATTGAAAGAAGAACTTAATTTATCACCAGTTGATTTGGAATTTATTGGTGAGTGTAAAAAACCAACTACCTTTTATTTTAATGAGATAACTATAAGAGACGGGGTAAAATATGCCGGCTCAGAAAAATTTTATTTTGGGTTTAGATTTGTAGGTAAAGAGAAAAACATAATTCCTAATCCCCACGAAGTACGATCTTATCAGTGGGTTAAATACTCTGAGTTAAAGGATTATTTATTGTTTGGCAAGAGTCATTTGTTAGACACTCAAGAAAAAATACTTGAACTTTTCCCTTTTTTAACGAAAACATTTAGTTCATGAAAAAACCGACATTATTATTTGTAGAAGAAGTCAGAAATTCTCTTTCTGAAAAAGTTGTATCAAGAAAAGATATACAGTTAGTCTTATTACGATTTAAACAAGGCATGTATTTTGATGAATTATATTTAAAAAAGACTGCTACGATTCCCTGTTTTATTCTTGATAAAAAAGTTAGCGTCAAAAGTGAAGTTAAAAGATTTAAAATATTTTGCAAAGATAATAATCTAAAAATAGATTATTTTTACAATGACTCTGAGTATAATCAGGAAACAGTACAGGAATTTGCTTATTCTCTTGGCTTGAATGGAGCACTTAATAAAGACCAGGCACTTTGTGTAAGGGATAAGGCGGTGATGAAGAATAGACTACAAAAAATCGGCTATAAAACAATGGCCTACGAGGAAACATCTTCAATTGATGATGTGGTTTCTTTTGCTAAAAAAGTCGGAGGTTTTCCTATTATCGTAAAATGGCGTAAAGGTCTTTCTTCAAAAGAGGTTTATAAAATAAACAACATTAAAGAATTACAAGAGCTTGGTCTAGATTTATCAAAAAATAGATATATTGTAGAGAAATATTGTCTTGATCTCATTTGGTGTATAGACTCCCTTATTCAGAACGGAAAAGTTGTAGCTACTTTTTATGCGTGGCTTCCATATACTAATCTAAGCTTTGCTGAAACAAAAGAAAAATTTGCCCAAATCACCGTTGATAAAAAACCAGAGTGGTTCAACTTTGACGGAGGTGAAATAACTCAAGATATCATAAATGAAATTGGACTCAAAAATGGATATTTGCATCTTGAAGTATTTGTTAGTCATTTCGGGGAGCCAGTTATTTGTGAGTTTGCATGGCGAACTCCAGGAGAACATATGTTACTTAATCATAGTATCGTGTTTGATTTAGATGTATATTCATTGCTGATTGATATCATGATAAGCAGAAAAATTTTTCTAAAGTTAGGTGGTAATAAATGCGTTGGTGATATGTTTTTACCAATCAAAAAAGGTATAGTGGCCAACATTACATCTTATAAAGATTTAGAAAAATTAACAGGTGTAATTAGTGGAGATGTTAGTTATAATATAGGAGATATCTTAGAGCCGAAAAGGCAATATACGAGTTGCGCAGGGTGGATACAGGTTGAGGGTAAAACAAAGGAAGAAGTATTGGGGCGAATGATAGATGTATACAAAACCTTTAAGCTTAAGATTAAATAATTTATGAAAAATATATGGATCTCAGGTAGTATAAATAGTGGGAAAAGCACAGTATCAAGACTGCTAAGTAAAAAACTCAAAATGGCTGTTATTGAACTTGATTCATTTTCAGAATATGTAAATCAATTTATGAAATTTGATGAATATATTAAGCTAAACTACGATATAGCATCAGAGATTGTAGAGATTTACAATAAAAGAGGGCACGGAGTAATTATGGTATATCCAATAAATGAAAAGAAGAATTCTAAATTAAAAAATTCAAATTTTATATTTTTTACAATAGATCCGGGCTTAGAAGTTGCCTTAACTGACAGAGGAGAAAGAAAGCTCAATGATTGGGAAAGAGAGAGAATTACTCATCATTATCAAAATGGGATTAATGACCTTTCTTTTGGTTTTAGAATTGATACAAAAAATTTAACACCAAAAGAAACAGTAGATAAAATTATTGACTTTTTGGAAAAGAGAACCACCTAATCAACTCGTAAGTTAATCAGGTGGTTTTGGCAAACACAGATGTTTTGTGTTTGGCGTGCATGAGCGTATTGTACTCGATTGCAAGTCTTTCAGAATCAGGAGAGTGTAGATGGTGCATTCCCAGAGCAATTTCTGGTTTATTAACATAACGCACTAACACAGGAGTTTCGCCCATGTTAGCACGTAAATGCTTTTTTACATCCATTACATTCGTGCCTTTCTTGCAGTTTTTAAGGAGAAAAACAACTGCGTTGTTTTGATCCTGAAAACCAGTATGGTGAAGCACTCTCATGATGACTCTCCATTTCCAGTGAAATGGAATTTCTGGATTTAGCAAATAGATAGAGTCAGCAAACTTCATAAAATTATCAAGCTCGAGCTCTTCTTCTATCTGTATGCCAGATTTCTCTAACTCTTCTCTGATGTATGTCCGATAAAGCAAGGCGGTAGGACGAAGCACGATAAATTGCTTGGCTTCAAAGTACCTTACCGGCAAACATTCTGCAGGAACATGTTCGTCAAAGATGAGTTTTTTGTAGTCTTCTATGGATATTAACGAATCAACAATGACTGGTGGTGTCTTGAAATCTATGACATTACCTCGTCTGTCGATTTTTCCAATAGAAAACATCCAATGGTATTCTTCTGGAACAGGATGTTTTTTGTCTATGATTCTCTCCTTTATATTTGTTATTGTTAAGGAACCTTCTACTCGACCAACTAAAAAGTATCACTAAACAATTATATTGTCAAATATTGACAACACAATATGTCGTTGTTAGTATACTTATATAGCATCGTGGTAACCGACTTTTTAGCTATACGGAAGAGTTTGGGTAACATTGTTTATTATCTATAGTAGCTCCTTTATAAGGAGCACTGTTTAATATATATTGAAAGAATGAAAATCCGAAAAAGTTTAAAAGAAAAAAAGGCAATATTTTTTGGAGAAACTCATGGAATAAGGGAAAATCTAGAAATCTTGCAAAAAGTTATAGATGAAAATAAGGATATTCTCCAAACCTTAATTTTAGAATTCCCAATTGAGCACGAGTCAGAATTAAACAACTATATATTAGGAAGAAAACGCTCGATCAATTGGTTAAAGTGGAACTTTAAAATATCAGCTGATGGCAGATTATCTAAGGAGTTCTTTCAATTTTTACACTGGCTTAGAGAAGTTAATATGAAGCAAAAGAATAAGATTATGATTGCTTGTGTAGATATCTTTGGAGAAAAACACATTAACTCAAAGCCAAACCAAAGAGACAAGTGGATGGGAGAGAACATTAGAAAGGAGATGAATAAGTTAAAGAAAGATAAAAAAGCAGTTGGCATATTGGGTGAGTTTCATGCTAGAAAAGAAGTTTTTGATAAAAAAAGAATACCTGCCTTATATCAACTAAGAAATGATAAGGTTGTTTCAATAAGGTTGATTTATAGATCTGGAACCTGTTTTAATATAGGCCTTAGAGAAGTTAAAAAATCAAGAATAAAGAAAGAGGGCATAATAAAAACAAGAGCAAAAGGATTTGACTATGCTCTTGTTGTCAAAAAAGCTAGCCCAATTACCCCACTAGGCAAATTTAATAGTAAAGACCTTATAATAGAAGTATGAAAAAAGTCCTATTTATAGATATTGGAGGAGTACTGGTGTTACGAAACCAAAAACCAATTATCGATCACCTACTTCTTATCAAAGAATTTAGGAAAACTGCTTACCTAGGTGGGAAAATCACTCTTGAGGAGTTTTTAGTTAATAAAGGACTAAATAAGGATAAAATAAAATGTATAGTGGAAGGACAGAATAAGGTTTGGGGCTCTGAGATTTTGAATGAAAAGCTGATTAGTTTTCTACTATTAAATAAAGCGAAGTACAGATACATTTTATTAACCAATAATTTTAAAGATGTGGAAGTTCCACTAACAAAACTAAACACCCCTAGATTTTATGAGTTTATAGTTAACTCAGCAGAGGTAGGATACGTTAAGCCAGATTTAAGAATTTACGAATATGCCGTTAAGAGGTCTGGAGAAGAAAAGGAAAACTGTATACTTATCGATGACAATATAGAAAACATTAAAGGAGCTATAGATTTTGGAATTAAAGGAATTCACTATAAGAATATAAACTCCTTAAAAGAGCTAAGCTAGAAACAAAAAAAGCGACTAACTAAGCCACCTCTCTAATCTCTAATTTAATCTCCTTATCTAGAATTGTATAACTAACCACCTCACCAGCTGTTTTACCAATTAAAGATATACCAGCAGGGGAGTAAGGAGATATACACTCCTCCTTACAAACTAATGGATCATCAATGAGTAGTGTCATTATCTGACCCTCTAGCTTTAATTTAACCCGACTACCAACACCAATTGTTTTGTTAGTCATATACTAGTAAGCCTAGCAAACCAGTAAGGTATTGTCAAGAGTTGACAACATGAGAATATTGAGTAGAATAGCTAGCATGGAACTAGAAAAGCTCTCATACACCAGGCTGTTAAAACTCTCAATAAAGTCCGGGGTAAAGTTTAAGGAGAAGATTAAGAACACTAGGCATTCATCTTCTAGAAGAAAGCTTATCCTGGCAATTAGATTTGCTCAGCAAGAACTTCTAGGGTAGGGGCCTGGATAAACTTTCTGTAGATGTAGGCCTGACCAATCATTGTTACTGGAACTGTAACAAAGAGACCAACTATCGTAATTACTCCCAGTATATTCAAAGCAAGTGATACAAGGATGTAGAAGAAGATGCTCATTCTACAACCCTTACTTATTGCTACGCTTCTCTTAATAGAGTTAATCGGTCCTAGGTCCTGATCCACTATCAGGAATATTATAAAGAAAAACTGAGCCATTAAGATAAGTCCTGGAATTATAAATAGAGCTAGACCAACAAGAATCAATACTCCAGCAATTAGTGAGGCAGCTAGCACACTTAAGAACTTCTTACCCTGAGAAAAAAGATCATTCAGTACAAAGGGTTTTCCATCAACAATCTTTAAACCAATATAAGCAGATCCCGCACTAACTAAAACTCCATAAAGGCTTACCAGGATACTAAGGATGGGCTTAGAAATTTCATTATTTCTGACAAAAACATCAACAAAGATTTGTGGAAGGATAATTAATAATGAAACTGCTACTAACATCCAGAAGTTCTGTTTGGTCTTAAGCCAACCAAACTTTAACACCTCACTGATTAAAATATTCTTATTCATTTAATAGTTCGTTAATTTTCTTTACAATAACATCTAACTCCTCACTCTTTTTTAAGAAGGTAACTGCTCCTAGTTGAGTAGCAACACTCTCGTTTTCACCCTTAACCCCAGGCCATGGATAAACTAAGTTAGAAAAGAAGACAATCTTGGTATCTTTTGTCTCCGGGGAGTTTTTAAGCTCTAAAACCGCCTCAGTACCATTAACATTTGGCATCTGAATATCCATAATAACTAGTGAGGGTTTAAGGCTTTTAGCCTTTTCAATCGCCTCTTGACCATCACTAGCCTCAGCAATCTCATATCCTGCTCCTAATAACTTTGCAGACAAAATCTCTTTAAAGTCTGCATCATCATCAGCAATTAAAATCCTCTTAACGTCCATACTCATCCTAAAATAAGTTTTATCTTATCTACTAACTGATTAAGGTCACCACCCTTCTTAAAGTAGTCGTCAGCTCCAATCTGTTGAGCAAACCTTTTGTTAATATCACTAACACTAGGCCAGGCATCACCAAGATTGGTTAGAAAGATTACATGAACATCTTTTAGGGATAAGTCTTTCTTTATCTCAATCACAGCCTGGATTCCGTCCATCTTTGGCATCTGTACATCCATTAAAATTAAGTCTGGCTTTTCATTCTTAACAATCTGTATCGCTTCTTCTCCGTCCTGAGCGGTAAGAACCTTAAAACCACTGCTCTCAAGCTTAGTGCCAATTACTTCAAGAAAATCTATCTCATCATCTACAGTTAAAATAACGTGTGCCATGTATAAATATATTTGACTTTCCTTCAAAAGACCTTATAAATAGTATATCATAACCATATGGAAAAAAATATAAACAAAGTAATTTTAGAAGTAAGGGCTGGAGCTGGTGGAGATGAGGCGAGTATTTTTGCTGCTGACCTAGCGAGAATGTATCAGCGATATGCTCAGATGAAAACCTGGAGGTTTGATATTGTGGACTTTAACCAAAACGACCTAGGAGGATATAAGAGCTTTTTTGCCAGAATTAGAGGTGAGGGGGTTTATCAAGAGCTAAAGCAGGAGTCTGGAGTTCACAGAGTTCAAAGAATACCAGCAACCGAAAAGCAGGGAAGAGTTCATACCTCAACCGCTACCGTTGCCATTCTTCCAGAGATAGATCCAAAAGAAGTAGTTATTAAAGATAGTGAAATAGAGGTAACCTTCTCTAGAGCCGGAGGTCCTGGGGGACAGAACGTGAATAAGGTGGAAACAGCAGTAAGAATAAACCACCTTCCAACAGGTATCGTCATCTCCTGTAGAGTTGAGAGAACTCAACACGCTAACCGAGAGTTAGCAATGACGATGTTAAGAGCCAAACTTTATGAGCTTCAAAGAGCAAAGGAGGTAGGAGACATTGAGGAAGTAAGAAGAGCTCAGATAGGAACGGCAGATAGAAGTGAAAAAATACGAACCTATAACTATCCGGATGATAGAATTACCGACCATAGAATTAACAAGAAGGTGTACGGCATTGAAAAACTAATGGAGGGAGATATGACTCCAATCATCAAGGCCTTTAGAAAAGCTCAGGCTGAAAAGAAGTAAGGAGTTACTCCACATCCTCGTTCTCAGCATCTGGATTATCTAGATAAACCTCTCTTGGTTTTGCCCCATCAGCTGGACCGATAAGTCCTTTTTCTTCCATGATATCCAGGATTCTAGCTGCTCTAGCATAACCAATCTTTAATCTTCTTTGAAGTAAGGAGGCAGAAGCCTTATCTGCAGCCTTAATAACCTCAACCGCATCTTCTAATAAGTCATCATCATCGTCTGACTTCATGTAATCAGAAAAGATATCTTCACCACCAGGCTTTTCAGTCGCCTTAATTGACTCTGCCAAAGCAACTGATTCTTCATCAGCCGGCTCATCAGCATAAAGCTCTGCATTATTCTCCTTAATAAACTTAACTACACTTTTAATCTCATTTTCTGAAACATAACAGCCCTGAATACGAACAGGCTTGCTAAACTTCGGGGAGATAAATAGGTGATCACCAGAACCAAGAAGCTTTTCTGCACCAGCAGCATCAATAATAGTTCTAGAGTCAATCTGACTAGCTACTTGTAAAGCTACCCTTCCTGGAATATTCGCCTTAATTAATCCGGTAACAACCTCAACAGATGGTCTTTGAGTTGCTAGTACTAAGTGAATACCCGTTGCTCTAGCCATCTGAGCAAGACGAACAATATATCCCTCAACCTCTCTACCAAAAGCAGCCATTAGGTCCGCTAGCTCATCAATAACAATCATAATATATGGCAATGGATCATCCTTGTGCTTTTTATTGTAACTACCAATATCTCTAGAGCCGTCTTTCATTAAGAGGTCATATCTTCTATCCATCTCGCTAATAGACCACCTAAAGACAGCAATAGACTTCTTACCCTCGGTAATAACTGGAGAGATAAGGTGAGGAATACCCTCATAAATAGTTAACTCTACTCGCTTAGGATCAATCATAATGAACTTCAACATGTCTGGAGAGTTCTTGTACAAAAGAGAAACAATTATAGAGTGAACTAGAATAGATTTACCACTACCAGTTGCTCCGGCAACTAATAAGTGAGGAAGCTTTTCAATATCTGTGTAGACCGGCTCACCAGAAACATCTCTTCCAGCAGGAAAGTTTAGCTGACTCCCATCAGTAAAGCTTGCATAAGCAAGCATATTACCAAGGTGAACAGTAGCAGCTGACTTGTTTGGAACCTCAATACCAATTAAAGATTTTCCCGGAATCGGTGCTTCAATTCTAATTGGATGAGCAGCTAAAGCTAAGGATAAATCCTTATTCAAAGAAACAATCTTGTTAATCTTTACTCCCTGAGCTGGCTTTAAAGTATATCTAGTAACCTTTGGACCGATATTTATCTCTCCCATCTCAACAGAAACCCCAAAACTCTCCAAAGTTCTTTTTATAATATTGGCATTAGCTCTTAAGTCTCCAGGAACCGGCTTAGCAGTAGAGGAGATAAGTAGATCAATTGGTGGAGGAACATAGTTTTTAATACTACCAGCCTTAGACTTACCAATTTTAAATACCGGCTCATCTGCAACCTTAATATCCTCAGTCTTCTTCTCAGAAGAATCAACCGCTTCTAGCTTTATCTTTTTCTTCTCACTAACAGCAACATACTCTTCCTCCTCTTCCCACTCCTCATCTACCTCAGGTTTTTTCAAAAACTCCGGAACTTTAAACTTAATAGAGGCGTTTAGGGTAATTAACAAAGAGGTAACTAAAAAAGCAATTAAGAGGATAATGGAGGCTCCATAACCAAAAGGAATTTCCAAGGATCCAACCACCTTACCAAGAAAGCCAGCTCTTGCAGGAAAGATAACGTCAATTATTCCTAGACCAGAAAGAACAAAGCCTAAAACTCCAAAGAAGATAACTCCAAAAAACTTCTCTTCTCTACTGAATAAAAACAAAAGTCCCAAGATGAGTAAGATTAAAGGAACAAGGTAGTAACCAACACCCAGCAGAGAGTGCAGAATCTTATAAGCAAAATCTCCAGCCGGACCAGCAGAGGAAAACGCTGCTAACAGCATTACCACCGAGGCTGCTAAAAAAACAATACCCAAAACACTTTTTTTGGTTGCCTCATTAATCTTAGAACTGGAAAAAAACGAACCTTCTTTTCGTGGACGTCCACGCTTCTTATTTTTAGACATAATTTAAAACATATTAAGTATAACCGATAACTACTAAAAATAGGAAAAGGAGTGTTACCAAACAACTGCCTGACGACTTAGATTTATCTCAACTCTCTCACTAATCTTTTCAGAGTCCCTACTAGGAATCAAGATAGAGCCGTCACTCTTAATCTTTTCATAAAGCTCCTTGGTTATTTTTACGTCCTGAAGACAGTATTCTTTTAACTCCTCAATCTTTCCTTCTTTATATAGTCTTGGAGCATCAATCGCCTTCCCAGTCTTACTAATTCCCAAGTTTAGTTTCGCTAGGTCATCTAGCTTTATCAGCCTTCCAGTTCTAATCTCAATCTCATCAGATATATCTATCCTAGGATAGGGGAAGATATCTATATCCAAAAAGTAACTTAAAAGAGGAATATCTAACTTTGTACTACTAAAGCCAATCAATATACACTTCTCACCAAAAAGTTTTAAAAGCTCAGACTTATCCTTATCTGTATAACAGATATACTCATTCTTAGTATAAAGATAAACACCAACTGCTGAGACACCAAGCTTATCCAGCTTTTCCTGCCCCCCAGCTTCATCAAAAGTATTTTGAGTTTCCAGATCAAAAACAATTGTATTCATGTATATAATATACAGCTAATACCAGATAACTGAAAACCTAAGTGGTACACTAAAAACATAGATTGTGATATACATATAGAAAATGAAACCAATTTACTTAGATAACGCCTCTACCACTCCCTTAGACGAGAGAGTTTCAAAAGCCATTGAGATGGCTCCCTTTGGAAATCCCGGATCTTTGCACTCCGTTGGTCAAGATGCCTCAAGAGCTGTATTTAGAGCCCGAATGGAAATTGCCGAAAAAATAAATACTAGTTACAAGAATATAATCTTTACCAGTTCTGCTACCGAGGCAAACAACCTGGTTCTTTTTGGTACTACAGCAAACAACAAGGGGAACGTCTTAATCTCCGCAGTTGAGCATGAGTCCATAGAAGTACCAGCAGCTAACTTAGGTAGACAGGTCCTAGTAGTACCGGTTAATAAAAGTGGGGTGATTGATCTAGTAAAGTTTAAAACCTATATCAACCCTCAAACAACTTTAGTATCAGTTATGTATGCTAACAATGAGATTGGTAGTATTCAACCAATAGAGAAGATAGCTAAGATTGTTAAAGAATATAAAGAGCATTATAAACAGATATTCCCACTACTTCACGTAGATGCAGCTCAAGCCTTCCAGTTCTTAGATTGTAATGTTGATAGGCTTGGAGTAGACCTGATGACTCTTTCTGCTCATAAGATTTATGGCCCAAAAGGAGTAGGAGCCTTATATGTTAGAGATCTGGAGTTAATCACTCCCGGAATTGTTGGCGGAGGTCAGGAGCAGGAGTTAAGGTCAGGGACTGAGAATGTACCAGGAATAGTTGGCTTTGCTAAAGCAGTATCTCTAATTAATGAAAAGGACAAGAAGAAAATAAAGGATCTAAGAGATTATCTTTTAAAAGAGTTAAAAGATATATTTCCAACCCTAAAGGTTAATGGGGGATTAAAAGATAGACTGGTGAATAACTTGAATATCTATCTTCCTGGTTACAAAGCCGAGGATATCTTAATCTACCTAGACAGAAACATGGTATCTGTCTCTACCGGCTCTGCCTGCTCAGCTAGATCACTAGAGCCATCAAAGGTAATCCTAAATCTAGGATATAACCAGGAGAGAGCTAGGAACAGTATTCGGATAACTCTTGGTAGACAAAATACGACTTCAGAGATAAATAAAGTCATCAGTATTTTCAAAAAACTGAAAAATCAGTTAAAATAACTACTAATATGAAAAAACAGATATTTATCTTTTTAGGCTTAGTTTTAATCTCTTTTTCTTTATGGACCTTTGCCATGAAGGCTACCGCAAGTACAGTTACTCTTGGCAGAGCCAATGTTTTAGATAACTTCTTTAAAACTCTTTTTATGCGTAAGGAGGTACCAGTAGTAAAGTTTGAGGAGGTAGATACATATCAGTCTAAAATCGCCTATGAAGAAGCAATAATTCAGGCAGTAGAGAAAGTTTCTCCCTCAGTTATCTCCATTACCATAAGTAAGAATGTACCAATTATTGAGCAGTGCATTGTTAATCCAGGAATACCTAATGGATTTTTTGGCAATGGCTTTCAATTTACAACTCCTTGTCAAACCGGAACAGAGTTTAAGGATATTGGTGGAGGTTCAGGCTTTATCGTCTCACCTGATGGCATGATAATAACTAACAAGCACGTTGTCTCAGACAATCAAGCCTCCTACACGGTTTTCACCAATGAAGGGAAAAAGTACGATGCAGAGGTAATTGCCATTGATCCGATTCAGGACATCGCCTTAATCAAAATTCAGGCTGAAAATCTTCCGGTTGCTCCACTTGGCGACTCTGACTCAATTAGAACTGCCCAGACCGTTATCGCCATTGGTAACTCACTAGGTGAGTTTCAAAACACCGTTTCCGTTGGAATCATCTCTGGTCAGTCCAGAAATATAGTTGCCAGTGATAGTAATACAGGAACAAATCAGCAGATTGAAGGAGCTATCCAGACCGACGCTGCCATTAACCCAGGAAACTCTGGTGGCCCACTAGTTAACTTAAAGGGAGAGGTTATCGGAATTAACAGTGCTGTAATTTCTGGAGCAGAGAATATAGGATTTTCCATTCCAATTAATAATGCTAAAAGAGATATCCGAAGCGTTCAAGCTGAGGGGAAGATAATCATCCCATTTCTTGGGGTTAGGTATAGAACCATTACCCCCGAGCTGGTTGAGGAGGAGGAGTTACCCGTAGATTATGGAGCTATCCTAAGATCGAATCAGGAAGGTTCAGCTATCGTTCCTAACTCTCCAGCAGAAAAAGCAGGACTTCAAGAGGAAGATATCGTCCTTAAGGTTAATAATACTAAGATAGGGCTGGAAAGATCATTAGTTTCAATAATTCAAAGATATACAAGGGGTGAAGAGGTTACCCTAACAATTCTCAGGAATGGACAGGAGATGGAGGTGAAGGTAGTATTAGAGGAAAGAAACTAAACTATAACCATGGAATCATATAGTTCACAAGCAGAAGAAACACCAATAAATAGAGTAATTAAAACCATTCAAGAGGCTGGTAGTCTAACACCTGAGCAAAGAGCTCATTCCTGGGAAGATAAATATCGCGGATTAGTTACGGAATTTTTTAAAGGTGAATTAACTAAAGAGGATATTACCAAAGTCCTAAATACTGCTAGTGAAAATTATCTCTTCGATGAAGTTTCAGAAGTAATTCTAGATATTGTTGACCCAGATAAGGACGGAGTTATGGAGTTTAGTGATGGATCACAAGTTAGGCTATCTACTAGGAAGATACCAAGTGATGAAATCCATGGATATTATCTTCCTCAGGAAATTCAAACCACAGCAGAGGAGGAAAGAGATGGCAAACCTAGTACTAGAGTAATGATATTTGGAGTAGCAGATGCTCTAATGAGAGTAGTAAGGTAATTTGAATTTTTTCTCAATTTATAGTATTTTATAACTCTAAGAATATTAAATTCTTTGCTATACTAAATATATGAAATCATTCAATCGTTTTACCGTTCGTGCTCAAGAAGCACTTCAAAAAGCTCAAGAACTTGCCGGATCATACAATCATGGCGAGTTTCGTGCTGTCCACCTACTAAAATCTCTTTTAGAAGATGAAGAGTCTTTAGTAATTCCAATTCTTGTTAAATCTGGAATTGACATCAAAGAGGTTGAACATGAGATTATCCATGAGCTTGAGGAGATGCCAAAGATCTTTAGTAGCGCGGCTATTGGTCAGCTTTATCTTTCTCAGGAGCTTATGCAGTTATTAGAAAGAGCCAGTAAGATAGCTCTTACCCAAAAAGATGAGTTTATCTCCTGCGAGCATCTACTTCTAGCTATTAGTGACTCACCATCTAGCGCTCAAACTCTTTTAAAAAGATTAAACTTCAAAAGAGAGGATGCAATTAAGATCCTTGCTGAGTTAAGAGGTAGCACCCGAGTTACTGATGAGACCCCAGAGAGCAAGTATCAGGTTTTAGAAAAATACTCCATTAACTTAACTGATAAGGCAAGGAATGGGAAGCTAGACCCAGTTATCGGTAGAGATGAGGAGTTAAGAAGAGTTATTCAGGTTTTAAGTAGAAGAACTAAGAACAACCCAGTCTTAATCGGTGAGCCAGGAGTGGGGAAGACCGCCATTGCCGAAGGACTGGCTCAAAAGATAGTTTCTGGAGATGTACCAGAGACCTTAAAAGGAAAAGACATTATCATGTTAGACGTCGGCTCTTTAATTGCTGGAACAAAGTTTCGAGGAGAGTTTGAAGATAGGCTAAAGGCCTTTATTAAGGAAATTCAAAAGTCTGCTGGAAAGTTAATCTTGTTTATTGATGAGATTCACATGATTGTTGGTGCTGGAGCAGCTGAGGGAGCAATTGATGCCAGTAACATGCTTAAACCACCACTAGCTAGAGGTGAGCTACATGCAATTGGTGCCACTACAATTAGAGAGTATCAGCGATATATTGAAAAGGATCCAGCTCTAGAAAGAAGATTTCAACCAATCATGGTTGAGGAGCCATCAGTTGAAGACAGTATGGCGATTCTTAGAGGTCTTAAAGAAAAATATGAGATTCATCACGGATTAAGAATTAGTGACCGGGCTATCGTAGCGGCCGTTAACCTATCCTCAAGATATATCACCGACCGATTCCTTCCGGATAAAGCAATTGATTTAATTGATGAAGCTTCAGCCGCCCTAAAGATTGAAACAGAAAGCACCCCAACCGAGTTAGAAAAGCTTAGAAGAGAGATAACTAGGCTTGAGATAGAGAAGAAGGCTCTTCAACCGGAGATAAATGTAAAACGAAAGACCAAGAAGCAGCAGGACGCTCAAAAAAGATTAGTTCAAATAGATGAAATCTTAGAAAAAATAAAGTCAGAAGAGAAAACTCTTGCCAGTCAGTGGAAAAACGAGATGATGACTTTTGAAAACTTCCAGTCCTTAAGAAGAAAGATTGAGGACCTAAAGCAGGAGTCAGAGATTGCTGAGCGTCAGGGGAATCTAGAAAGAGTAGCTCAGGTGCTTTACGGAGAACTGCCTGAGGCAGAGAAGGCCTATGCCGACTTTGAAAAGAAGTACTTTGCCAGTGACAGAAAAGAAGAAGATACATTTGTAAAGGAGGTAGTTGATGAGGAGGATGTCGCTTCCGTAGTTTCCAGATGGACAGGTATTCCAGTGAATAAGATGCTTGAGTCTGAGACCCATAAGCTAGTGAAGATAGAGGATGTATTAACTCAGAGAGTTATTGGTCAGGATAACGCTGTTAAGGCGGTTGCTAACTCTCTAAGAAGAGCCAGAGCAGGACTTTCTCATGAAGATAAGCCTCTAGGTAGCTTTATGTTTTTAGGACCAACAGGAGTAGGTAAGACCGAGCTTGCAAAAAGTCTAGCTGAGTTTATGTTTAACGATGAGAAGGCGATTGTTAGGGTAGATATGAGTGAGTATATGGAAAAGCATGCAGTTAGTAGGCTAATCGGATCACCTCCTGGTTATGTTGGTCATGAAGATGGAGGTCAGTTAACCGAGATAATCAGACACAGACCATACAGCTTAATTCTCTTTGATGAGATTGAGAAAGCTCACCCAGAGGTGTTTAATATACTTCTTCAGGTTTTAGATAATGGTAGATTAACCGACTCCAGAGGAAAGACCGTTAACTTTAAAAACTCCATTATCATTATGACCTCTAATGTTGGTAGTCAGTACTTTAGACAGATGTCTGAGTTAGGATTTAGTAATGGTGAAGGGGAGAGTGAGAAGATTGAAAGACAGGAAGAAGGATTTAAAGATCAAGTCAAAGAAGAGCTTAAAGAGTACTTTAACCCAGAGTTTCTTAACCGTATAGATGAAACCATTATCTTCAATTCACTGAAAAAGAAGGATATCTCTAAGATAGTAGATATTCACATCCAGGCTGTAAAAAAGAGACTGGAGAGCAAGAACATCTCAATTACAATTGATAAGGCGGCTAAAGAGTACATAATTGAAAATGGATATGATCCAGACTTTGGAGCAAGACCAATTCACCGAATGATTCAAAAAGTAATTCTTGACCAGATGGCGGATAAGATTATCAAAGGAAAAATAAAAGACGGAGACAAAGTTAAGATTAAGTTTGAAAAAGAAAGCCAGAGCATAACCGTTAAGTAGAAATCATGAAGAAATGGCTTACGAATATCGCTAATCAATATCCAGTAATTCTTCAAGCCCTCTTATTTGGTCTAGTTCTCTTAATCGCCGTTATTGAAGAGTTTAGTCTTTTACCAACACTGGTTTTCTTCTTAGTTAGTATCTGGTTGTATAGGAAAAACAAGCCCGTCCAAAAAACACCAATCGCCCTACTATCAACCCTGATTATCTCACCAATCTTAATCAATATATTTAACCAGGAAAGAGGGTTGCTTCCCCTGATTATCATACTAAGCTTTATCTTCTTCTTAATTCTTGGAATCAGTACAGCTTCATTTAATAAGAGGAAAGACTGGTACTATCTTCTAGTTGTTATTTTATTTTACTTAGCCTCCATCATCTTCTTCTCCCTAGATAGATCAACCCCTTTATTCCTAGAGTCGGTTCTCTTTGCAGTCTTCACCTTACTAACTTACCGAGAGTTCTTTAGAGTAAATGGTTATAAGTCTAAGACACCAGTAAGAGTAATTCTTTTAGTAATCTCCCTAACAACTCTTCAGTTAACATGGATACTACTCCTAATGCCAATTCACTTTACCGTTGCTGCCAGTATTACCACCTTATACGCCTTCACTATTTTAGAAACCTTAATCAGACACCTACAACTCAGTCTTACCCCAAGATATATCAGGCTTCAGATAATGGTTTTTGTTTTACTAACAATTATTCTCCTAACAATTCCAAACTTCTCCATTACCGGGTAGCTAACCAGTCGTGGTCCGGTCTTAACTCTTCTGCAAGACCAATTAAGTAATCAAGTCTCTCCATATCACCCTCAAGCCTAGCAGAGGCAATTAAAAACTCCATAAACTCAACCCTAGTTGGGTACTTCTCAATAACTTCATTAAATAACTGCTTTCCATAGTCCAGTAGCTCCTGATCAACGATAAAGGTTTCACCAGTCTCTGGATCAAATGAGGTAGCACCTCTAAAATATAAAGAACCAAGAAGAAAAACATCTTTTTGAGAAACTAGATACTCCTGACTCTTTATAAACCAGTCGTTGTTAAACTTGAGTAGAGCCCGAACCTGACGCCTTCCATCTTCAGAAATATATACTTCGTGATTTTGAAGATCAGTCGCGTTAATTAAATTAGCAGAGTATCTCATTAACATACTTAAAGTCTCTTCATTACCGACAGGAGACTTGTACTCAAGTGCCTGAGTAAAAGCAGTTAAAGTTTTATTTGGATCTCCTGCTTGCTGAGAATAAATAGCTGATGAGATTAACTTGTTCTTTACTAAAGGAACATAGCTGGTAAAGTAGAGAATTAGAATTGAACCGATAGTTAATACCCCCATACTAATCACCTTAGGTAGATAAATATTCCCGCCTAATCCAATCTGCTCATCAGTCTCAGTCTCAAGAACCAGAGATCCAGCCAAGAAAACAAATAGAACAACATATACCGCTAGAACATCAAATAGGAAGAAGGCAGCAACAAAATAAGCAACTGGAAAAGCTAGTTTAACAATAAACCAGTTGTCTTTAGTAGATTTAACTAGTTTCATAAAGTATCCATAAAAAATAGCTAACCAGGAACCAAGAAGTAAAACTCCACCACTAATTAAATACTCCAGGAAGATGTTGTGAGTTCTATCAAAGAAAGATTCAATCTTAAAGTGCCTTGGATCATAATAGATATCAAACGCCATAGGAAAGTTCTCTAAACCCCAGCCAAGAATAGGTCTATCCATAAAAGCCATTAAAGAGGACGCCCAGGTCCAAAGCCTTGGCTGAATCTCATTAAGTGCCACCTTGTAGTTTAAGGAGTCACCAATAAACGGAATACTCCCCCAGAAACTTAAATCCTTGGTAATAAAGAAAAAGATAGCTAAAGTAAATAGACTAATAAATGTTGCTCCGGATATTTTTTTAACCCGACTATTTTTAGAAACAAAGAATAAGGCAACTAGGACGGCTAATAAGCCAAAAAACAAACCAATCAAGGCACCCTTGTTTCCGCTTTGAATAATGGTCCAGATAAAGATAATCCCAAGCCCACCTAAAATATACCTACTCTTAACCTCCTTTGCCTTAGCAAAAAAATATCCAAGTACCCCTAAGCTAAGGAGGATGTATAAAGCAAGATAAGACGGATTTCCAAGAGAACCAGAGAACTCTCCAGCTGCACTAATTATCATCCCCGTACCTTCTTTTCCCTGAATAAGCTGCATAATTCCATAACCAGTAACCAGTCCAGCTGTAACTAAATGAACCTTAAATAAATGCTCAATATTCTTTCTGGTAAAAAAGACACTGATAATCAAGAAGTATAAAGCTCCATAATGAAGAAGCTGAAAAGCACCCTCACCTCGCTCAAAATTAGACCAGATAGAGTTTCCCGAATTTAAACCAGTCAAGGAGGTTAAAAACCCAATCAAGATAAATAGTAGAACACCAATACTCATTGGATGAGTTAATCTAGCCTTAATAACTCTCAACTTCTTAGGATTAATTAAGTAATGAAATATAGCAAAGAGTATAGCAATGGTTATACTCAACCTAAAAAACATCACCTTTCCGGTGATAAACGGAAAGAAAAAGCTCCTCACCGTTACTATCGGGGATAAAACCGCGATATAGACAAATAGTCTTGATAATTTTGAAAACATATAATTTTAAGTATAACCCATAAAAACGGTATAATAGTAATATGAAAAATAAAGATATCCCCAACCAGATAGTTCTTTGCGAAGAGTTTTTAAATCAAAAAGTAAAATACTTCTTTACTACTAAAGAGAAAAGTATCTTCTTAACTAACATTGAAAAAAACAACGACCCAGTTCCTGAAGGTATTCCAGTAATTCTTCGTTTATCTAGTTCAAACTCAACCGCTATTAGTAAGACAGTATCTTTAAGGCTAACTGAGGAGGAGATTGGGAAAGCTATCTGGAAGATTTTCTTATCTATTCAATCAAAAGCCTCAATAAGATTAAAAACTAATCCAGTTGACTTAAGAATCGCAGATGTAAAGTTAGAGAAAGAAGAAGATGGGAGAGTAAGTATCCAGCAAACCATCGTCTCTAAACACACCTACATGAACTTTCCCCAAAACCCCCTTACCGTCCAGAACATTCACGCCAATCTAAGTAGTCAGGTAACTCAACCATTAGTTTTCATTAGTAATAATAAAACCTCAATCTGCTTAAACGGATCACAAGTTAAGAAGATAAACTGGGGATTTTTAAATATTGAAAAAGCCTTTGAAAAAGAACTTAATCTAAACAAGCAGGGCTTTGATCAACTGATTAAAAGATATAAGAAGAACTCTCTTTCTAAGTCCATGCAGTTACTTACTAAAAAAATCCTTATCAGCTCTCAAACTGAACTTTTAGAAAAACTAAATAACTTCTTTGAGAAAAAAGAGGAAAAGAACGTTATCTACTACTCAAGAAAATATCAGGAACTGATAACTTTCGGTAACAAATTAAAATCAAAGGTAAGATATCAAGAGTTTATACAAGAAAAAGCTTTGAAGAAGTTTAGTTTTACATTACAATTAACTAAGGAGTTGGAAGATAATATACCTCTTGATACCAGACTAGCTATCCTAAGTTATCTTGAGTATCAAACTAACTCTAAAATTAACAAAATAGTTCAGCGACAACTTCGCTGGTTAAATAATAAATAAAATGAAGCTAAAAAAAATCAAGGTAAAGAAGGGTGATGAACCAACCGCAGTTGCTGAAGCTGTTTTAGATATTGAAGAAGACGTAATTGTTCTAGTCATACCAAAGCTCTCTAGATTTGCTGAGTCAAAATCCAACTTCAAACTAATTAAAAAGCAGGCAGACATCCTAAATAAGCAGATAATCATTGAATCTGTTGATGAGGATATTATCGAGTATGCTCAAGAGGTTGGACTAGAATCAAGAAATCCATTCATGGAAGAAAGAAAGAAAAGATTTGCCGATATAGTTGGTCCAACTAAAAAGTCATATGTACCAGAAGATGAAAGAGAAGAAGAGGCTGAGTACATAGAAGAAGTAAAAGAGGTAAAGATATCTAAAAACCCATTATTCAAGTTAAGAGGAGAGCCAGTTAGAGATAGAATTACTAACCTTAGTAAAAAGAAGATTGTTATCGCCATCTCAACACTTATCCTCCTTATCCTTGTCTACGTTGCAGTAACTATCCTTCCAAGAGCCAGTGCCAACCTAATCACTACAAAGCATAACTATATATTTGATTCTCTAATCTCTGTTAGAACCGACGCTCCGCAGATAGATATAGAAGAAAGAATAATTCCAGGACAGTTATTTATAAAGAGCAAGACAATGTCTTTTAGCTTTCAGGCTAATGATGAGCGGTTTGTAGAAAGAAAAGCAACTGGCGAGGTAACTATTTATAATGAGCACAGTAGTAAGTCACAGGAGTTGGTAGTTAATACCAGGTTCAAGACTCCAAGTGGAAAGATCTATAAGATAACCAAGGCAGTCACTATCCCCGGAGCAACCCTTAAAGATGGAAAGATAATCAGGTCCAGCATTACCGTTCCAGTTGCCGCTGATCAGCCTGGCCCAGAGTATAATACCGGCCCTGTTACCAAACTCACTATCCCAGGATTTGCCAACACAGCTCAGGCAGAGGGATTTTATGGTGAGTTTAAGCAGTCAGTAGACGGTGGCTTTATCGGTACTACCAAGGTTCCAAATGAGGCAGAT
>Ga0210057_1002742_pt1 | contig 24958 bp, 26 predicted proteins | sample CryGeyCG2114_010_2_FD_183968 | JGI IMG/M metagenome (GOLD analysis project Ga0210057, IMG submission 183968) | Groundwater microbial communities from aquifer - Crystal Geyser CG10_big_fil_rev_8/21/14_0.10 (SPAdes) (version 2) | ecosystem: Environmental > Aquatic > Deep subsurface > Groundwater ...
GTCATATGAAAATAAACCGAAAAATTTATCCAGCATAATATCGTAAAAAAAATCTGTTAATAATCATGCCCCGTCCTGCCCCGTTGTTAAACCAAAGGTTTAACTTTACGGGGTCATATGAAAATAATCCGAAAAATTTATCCAGCATATTTTAATTGCGTTTTAGTTTATTAATTGCCTCCCGAGCAGAAATAAGTTCGACTTCTTGTGAAGAACGCATTTTTAATTCCACAAAATTTTCTTTTAAAGTTTTCGCGCTGACAACCATCCTGTACGGAATGCCCATCAGATCGGCATCGGCAAATTTTTCACCGGCTCTTTTTTCTGAACGATCATCATATAAAACATCAAGGCCCGCGCTTTTCAGATCACTATAGATCTTTTCGGCATCCGTTTTTACTTTAAGATCATTATTGGATAACTCTATCAAATGCACATCCGCGGGTGAAATTTCGCGGGGCCACACGATTCCCTTTTCATCGGAAAATGCCTCCACTATAGTCCCCATAAGCCTCGAGGTGCCAAGCCCATAACACCCTGCCGATACCGGCTTTTCCGCCCCGTCCTTATCCTTAAAAACAAGATTAAAATCTTTTGCGAATTTGTCTTTCAGAGGAAAAATATTCCCAATCTCGGATGACTTTTTGAGGGTCGTATCCCCTCCGCATCGCGAACATTTTATTTCGTGGTCTTTTTTATTCTCGCCAATAAGTTCTTTGTTAATGCCAAAATCGCATTTTTCACAGACATAAATACTGTCTTCGCCCGCCTCACATGGGATTTGAAATTCCATCGAAAGGTCGGAAAAAGTTCCGCCTCCAGCCTCGACGTCTATTGCCCTAACACCGATCCTGGAAAAAATTTTATGATACGCGTCCGCGACTATCTTATAATACGCGTCGCGGTCCTTGTCGTCGGCATGAAAGCTATAAAGATCTTTCATCCTAAATTCTCTTCCGCGCAAAAGACCGGATTTCGCGCGCTCCTCATCCCTAAATTTGGTCTGTATCTGATAGATACGAACGGGCATATCTTTATAGGATTCCAGATAATGCCCGACCAGCGGATAGACAATCTCTTCGTGCGTAGGGCCAAGCGCGTATTTCTGGCCATGGGGCGAGCTTATCTTGAATAAAGCGTCAAATGTATTCCATCTTCCGGTTTTTTCCCAATTTTCCTTGGGATGAAGCGCTGGTAAAAAAATCTCCTGTGCCCCCGTTTTATTAAGTTCTTCACGGACTATATTTTCAATTTTTGATAAAACGCGCCAGCCGAGCGGAAGAAAAGAATATACGCCGGCTAACGTCTTATGCACAAAACCTCCGCGCTCAAGAAAAATCGCGTTTTTTGCGACCTCCCCTGAAGGCGTCTCTCTTAATGTTTTTCCGAAAAGTTCAGATTGGCGCATGTAGAAATTATATAAAAAAAACGGCCATAATAAAACATTGACAAACCGTTAAAATCGTTTATTTTCAATACCGTACGAGCTAAATTCACCCACCCAAAGAAAATGTCCCGCCGAGGTTAAGCCTGATCTCTTCCCTCATAAACAACTAAAAAAATCTTTTTATGTCGTAGATGGTTATAAAGAGCATCAAAGCCAGAAGAACCAGAAGACCAAGGACATTTGCAATCTGAGACGTCTTGGCCTTGATCGGCTTTCCTCTCAATACTTCAATTAAAAGAAAGAAAAGGCGTCCGCCATCAAGCGCGGGGAACGGGATTAAGTTTATTATGGCAAGATTTATCGAAAGAATCGCGATAAGACGAATTAAAAAAGAAAATCCGAAATCGGCATATGTCCCAACTATCGAAACCAACCCAACGGGACCGGTCACGAATGCTCCGGTTTTTTCTCCGGATAATGCTATCCGAATAAGATCATAAAATCCCCGAATGGTAAAAACGAACGTTGAGTAGGTTTCCTTAGCACCCGTCCAGAAAGCTTTATAAAATGGCGTCTTTACGAGGCCAATCCTCATGAGGGCGATCCCGGTGGGGCCCTCGCCTTCGGGAGGATTTACTCTTGGTATCAATTCATATGTAAATTCTTCTCCCCCTCGCCTGACCCCAAAAATAATAGGTGAGCCCGCGTGTTCGTGGGTAAATTTTTGAACCGAATCGATTGATGAACCCTCGTCGGCCTTTATAATTGATTTATCTTCACCTAAAGACAAAAATAATATCTCATCCCCCGTCTCTAACCCCGCTATCTCTGCCGGAGAATCCTTAAACACATCCGAGATCATAATCCTTGGATCGCGAACACCCGAGATTGGCCCGTCATCCAAAACTTCAGGAGCTCCGTACCACGCCCCAAAAGAAAAAATAACAAAAGCAAGAATAATATTAAATATCACTCCCCCCGCAAGTATTAATCCCCTTTTCCATGCCGGTTTTGAAGCAAAACTGCCGGGGTCATTCGGGTCTTCCCCTTCCTCGCCTTTTATGCGGACAAATCCTCCGAACGGTATCAAGTTAAGCGAATATTTTGTTCCTCCAATTTTTTTACTGTAAATGCGCGGAGGAAATCCAAGACCAAATTCGGAAACCTCAACTCCTGATTTTTTCGCGATAATAAAATGCCCGAATTCGTGGGCCAAAATCAATATTGCCAAAATTATTATAAATATCACTATTGTCATAAAGTTGATCTAAATTTTTAAATTAATATCTACGCCCTTATCTCCTCTATCTTTCTGTCGGCTGAATCTTCGAGACGTTTCTGAAAATCATCTATTTTTTTCTGCAAATCGTTTTTTAACCTGAACTTATCGTCTTCGGATATTTCTCTTGCTTTTTCGCGCTCCTGAATATCCTCCCAGACATCAGAACGAATTTTCCTTAAAGAAACCCTCGCCTCTTCCAGTTTTTCTTTGATGTTTTTAACAAGTATTTCTCTTCTTTCTCCGGTGAGCTCGGGAAGGATAAGCCGTATATGGTCCTTATCGGCCACGGGATTGATGCCAATATTGGATTGTATGACCGCCTTCTCGATTGAAGGTATAGCGTTTTTATCCCAGGGTTTTATAAGCAATGTTTTGGCGTCCTGAACCGAAATAGAAGCAATGGTTTTAAGGGCGGATATCTGCCCGTAATAATCCACTTTTACGTCCTCTACAATCTGGGGAGAGGCGCGCCCGGTACGGAGTTTCGCGATCTCGCCCGAATACCATTCAATTATTTTGTTCGACTCTTGCTCAAGTTTTGAAAAATTATACATATATATTAATTTACCACTAAAATAAATTATTTAAAGGCGAAAATAAATCTCTAAAAATTTCAAAAAGAGGGTCGAACAGCTCTGAAAATATGCTTTGCGGAATAACGTACCGAGCGACCACCACGACGCTGGTTATAATAAATGTCGTTATTAAAACAATAAAAGCTACTCTCATATATCTCCTCCCTGTAAAGGAATAAAATAGACCAAATAATCTTTAATAATTGAAGCCGGGACCGCGGGTTTTTTAATTAGACTCCTAAGATTCCAGAGGATTTGCAGGGTCTCCCCCCTAAGCCCCGAATTATCATCGGACGTCAGAACTTTTTCCTCAAGGGCCGAGGCCAAAGAAGAAAGACCGGAGGAGTCTGCCAGGACGGTGAGCAATTCTTCGCGCCCAACCATATCGGCTTTTAAAAAATTTTGGGCCAGATCAGCCATGTCTTGGGATGTCGAAGACGTTTTTGAGGAAGCGGTTATTTCAATCAGTCGGGAACGAAAAGTGCTATCAAGCGCCTCTCGGCTATCGGCGTAAAAAATAAAATAAGTGAATGCCGGAGGGTCTTCAACAATTTTTAACAAAGCGGACCTTGCCTCTCGAGTCAAAGAGGCGGCGTTTATTACGAACATTTGAGGACTTAACCGGCTTGAGGCAAAATGGGCTCTTTTTTTTATTTTACGCGCGATATCTATTCCTTCGATATTCCTGTCAGAGCCAATATTTATCATCTCGCCGTTAAAATTTTTTATTGATTTGATTATCGGATCATACTCGGTAAGGCCTAAAATAAAATATCCATGCGCGGGCACTTTTTCTTTTAAATATTTATTTAACAGATCAATCATTATACTTGGAAAAATTCAAACCCAAATAAAATATTTTTTTTAACATATCGTCACGATTAAAAAATATGACCCCCGTAAACATGCCTACCTTTTGGCAATAATAGCTTTTTTGTATACATCAAGATGGTCAAGCGCGATACCGGCTCCTCTGGCTACGCAAAAAAGAGCGTCTTCGGCAACCCTCGCCTTAACTCCGGTCGAGCGGTAAACCAATTCGGTTATATTTTTTAAAAGAGAAGCCCCGCCGGTCATAACAATGCCGTTATCTATTATATCCGCGGCAAGTTCCGGAGGAGTATCCTGCAAAACATGTTTTATGGCTTTGATTATTTCACGTAAATTTCCGTCTATCGCTTTTACAACATCATTAGTTTTTACTCTTACCGTCCGCGGAAGTCCCGTCAGCAAGTCGCGCCCCCGGACCTCATAGATCTCTTCATTTTCAACGGCAATGGCCGAACCTATCTTAATTTTTATATCTTCGGCAGTACTGTCGCCTATCGCCAGGTTAAAATTCTTTTTTATATAATCGGCAATCGCCTGGTCTATTTTATTTCCGGCAACTTTAACCGAAATGGACGAAACTATTCCGCCCAAAGAAATAACCGCGGCATCGGTCGTACCTCCTCCGAGATCCACGACCATATTCCCCCTTGCTTCATAAATAGGAATGCCCGCGCCTATTGCCGCGAGTATCGGCTCTTTAACCACAAAAGCTTCTTTGGCTCCGGCTTTTTCGGCCGCTTCAATAACCGAGCGCTTCTCGGTTGAGGTAACTCCCGACGGAACCGACACAAGAACTTCCGGCCTAAATATATTCCATCGTCCGAGAGATTTGCCTATATAATAACGAAGCATTGCTTCGGTAATTCGATAGTCGGCTATAACTCCGTCCCTCATCGGGCGGTAAGCCACAATGTGATCGGGAGTTTTACCGACCATTGCTTTGGCTTCATTGCCCACGGCCATTACCCTATTTTCGGGGATAGATACCGCGACTACAGAGGGCTCGTTTAATACAATGCCTTTAGACGGCAAAAATACCAGCGTATTTGCAGTCCCGAGGTCTATTCCTAATTGTCTGGTAAAAAATCCCATTTTAATTAAATTAAATTAGACCTGAACCCTTTGGATGCTCGCGCCTACGTTTCTTAATCTTTCTTCGACGCGCTCGTACCCCCTATCAATATGATATACATTATGTACTACCGAGTCGCCTTCTGCAACCAAAGCGGCAATTATATAAGCAAGGCCGGCCCGCAAATCCGGGCTTTCCATTTCCCGCGCCCGCAATTTTGCCGGTCCCGTGATTATCGCGCGGTGAGGATCGCATAATATAATGTTTGCTCCCATCCGCTTTATCTCTTCCAAATACGCGAGACGTCCTTCAAAAACAGTTTCAAATATCATGCTTTCGCCTTGAGCTTGGGTAAGAAAAATGCTAAAAGGCGACTGAAGATCGGTCGCAAAACTGGGATATGGTCCTGTGGTTATATTTACGGACCTAATATCATTTGAACGCCCTACCTTAATCCAATCCTCCCCCCGCGTTAACTTAGCACCTGCCGACTCAATGGTATATAAAAGACTCTCTATGTGTTCGGGACAACAATTTGAAATTTTTAAACAGTCCGACAGAAGAGCGCCCAATATCACAAAACTTCCGGCTTCAATCCGATCGGGGATAATTTTAAAAGGCGCGGGATCTTTCATCCGCAACAAGCGGGAGTTGGTGCCATTTATTACTATAGTATTAGTCCCAGCTCCGCTGATGTCCGCGCCTCCAAGCCGAAGCAATTCGGCAAGCTGGGTTATTTCCGGCTCGGCCGCCGCGTTTTTTATTATAGTTTGACCGTAAGCTATAGCCGATGCCATCATCAAAGTTTCGGTAACGGTAACGCTCGGAAAAGGAAGAAAAATATCATTACCCCGAAGACGCCCGGAAAATTTATATCCATCATCGGAAAGCGTTATTCGCGCTCCTAATTTTTTAAATCCTTCGACAAAATAATCTATCGGACGCTTACCGATAACGCATCCCCCGGGGTGAGGGAAAGACGCCTTGCCGATTCGCGCCAACAGCGGTCCGATAAGAACTATAGAAGCCCTGATGCGCTTGGCGATATCGCAGTCAAGATTCGATGAAATTAATTTTGAATTATCCAGTGTAATTTGATCATCCTCTGAATATGTCTTCCCCCCCGCGAGTTCAATCAATTTCTTCATCGAATGAATGTCATTAATATCGGGGATATTTGAAAAAGTAACCGGATGGTCGAACAAAAGAGAGGCAGCCATTAATTTTAACGCGGCATTTTTTGATCCTTTAACCGGAATCTCCCCCGAAAGGGTCTTGCCTCCGGTAATTAAAAACCTCTCCATATACCCAGTATATATAAGTTTTTGGACAACCTCAAATTATAAAAGATCATTGATTTTACGTGAAAAAATCTTTAAAATACGGTATGACAAAAAAATCAAGACAAAGGATTTTTTGGGCGCTTGTGGCCTTGTTTCTGCTCGTCGCTCCCCCAATAATCCTATATACCAACGGATGGCGCCTTACTCCCGACCTAAAAATAAAAAGAACCGGAGGCCTCTTTATAAATACCCGGCTCCCCGGAGTTGAAATTTATATAGACGGGGAACTCAAAAAAAGAACAAACCTTTTGTATGGAGCGGCGTTTTTCCAGGGGCTCACGCCTAAAAAAATATCAGTGATCGCCGCGAAAGAAAATTACTGGCCGTGGACAAAAGAACTTGAAATAGAAGAAAGCGTAGTTACGGAAGCGCATCCCCTCTTGATCCCGACAAGCCTTGAAGGCAAAATGGTCCTGCGCGGTTCATACATAAATTTATATTACCTCCCGAATACCGGCATAATAATGCTTGAAAAAGAAAAAGGCGGTCTGTTAACGTACGAATTTTATCTCTACGATTTGGATGAATTTTTAACTCCGATCCAAGGCAAAACCTTGTTGTCTCCGCCAAAACGCTTCAAGACATTTTTAATGCAACAAGACACCCTTAAGCTCATTTTTGAAGAATACTCCGTTGATGTTTCGTTTAATCGGTCCTCAAATACCCTTACGGCGCTCAAAGCCGCCCCGCACGCCCTTACATCGCCCACTTTGCCCCACAAAACGTACCTTGACATCCGGTCAAGAGGCATGATCTATATTACCGAAAACAATAAAGAAATATGGGGCGAATGGATATCTTCCGATCCCCTGCCTTATTATTTTAGTGAAAAAAAGATCAAAATATTTGAAGCAAAAACCACCGTGAGTTCACTCGATTTTTACCCAAAAAGAAGAGACGTCGCGATTTTCGCGTCAGTTAATGGAATTTTCGCGATTGAACTTGACGGGCGCGGAACGCGAAATTTCCAACCTATTTATAAAGGGAAAAATCCGACCTTTACCGTTGTCGGCAATATACTCTATATTTTGGACGACGGGATACTCATCAAAGCTACACTGCCATAACCCGCTCCGCCTTATATATATAGGCCCAAAGACAACTCAAACCATTCAATTAAGGAAATTGAAAAAAATATGCACAGCATATCCAGTAGAACGTAAAAATTCTGCTTGAAGTATTTAACGCTAAAATTTAAACTTATTATATGTCGCCCTCATACTCAAACGCACACACAGAAAATATTTCCTCGAACGGAGCCATCTTACGAATCCCTCCGAATGACAAAGCGGCCGAAATGGCGGTCTTGGGTTCTCTTATGATTGACAGCAACGCCCCTTTAAAAATAATGGATATGATAACCGGTGAAGATTTTTATCGAGATCATCATGGGTCTATTTTTAAAATCGCGGCCGGTCTTTATGAAAAAAGAGAACCCATAGACATAATATCCGTCTCAACCAAACTCAAAGAAAAAAACGTCTTAGACCAAATAGGCGGAGTCAGCTATCTTACGGAACTGGTAAATTCCGTGCCCACCGCGGCAAATATCACCCATTATGCCGACATCATCCGTAAAAAGAGGATCCTGCGCGATCTAATCGAGGCCTCGCATCACATCAATCAATTAGGATATCAGGAAGACGGGGACGTCGAAACGCTTCTGGACGACGCTGAAAGAAAGATTTTCTCTATCTCAAAAGCCACTCTTAGACAAAATTTTATTCCGGTTAGGATGGCTCTTGAAGAAGCATTTGAACGCATCGACCACCTCCACAAGAACAAGGGCGATATGCGCGGAGTCCCGACGGGATTTAAAGACCTCGATCATATCCTTTCGGGCCTTCAGGCCTCCGACCTTATTATTCTGGCGTGCCGTCCTTCAATGGGTAAAACTTCTCTTGCCCTTGATATCGCGCGCAACGCCGCGGTCCACAATAAAATTCCGGTCGGCATTTTTTCTCTTGAAATGTCAAAACAACAACTGATAGACCGTCTCCTTTCGGCGGAATCGCGTTTAGATCTTTGGAAAATACGAAACGGACGATTGTCCGATGATGAGTTTCCTCCCCTGCGCGACGCGCTGGACCGGCTTAGTTCGTCACCTCTTTTTATAGATGACGAAGCGTCGGTAAATATTATGCAGATGCGCGCCAAAGCCCGCCGTATGCAAACCGAACACGGACTCGGACTTATAATAGTAGACTATCTGCAGTTGATGCTACCGAGAGTTTCTACAGACAGCATGGTTGCCCAAATCACGGAAATATCAAGGTCTCTTAAGGGGCTCGCGCGCGAGCTCAATGTTCCGGTTCTTGCGCTATCCCAACTTTCACGCGCGGTTGAGCAAAGACCCAACTCCAAACCCCGCCTGTCTGACCTTCGCGACTCGGGCTCAATCGAGCAGGATGCCGACGTCGTCATGTTCATCTACCGCGAAGACAAATACAAAGAAGAAACAAAACGCCCAAATCAGGTGGATATCATGATAGAAAAACACCGAAACGGCCCCACCGGAAAAACTACTTTGTATTTCAACAAAGACAGGGCTTCTTTCAGCATGATGGAGGACGGACATACGGATTACGATTTTTAAAATTAATTCATCCATACTTATTCAACACCGAGTGTTGGATAAGTAATTAAAATTTCATCATTTTTTATAAATGTATCCCGAGCGAATACAAAAACTTATAGATATGCTTATACGCCTCCCCGGTATCGGCCCGAGACAGGCGGCGCGTCTTATTTACCGGCTTCTCGATGAAAGAGATGATTTTAGAGAAAGTATTTCTTCCGGAATTCTCGGATTGAAAGAATTAAAAAAATGCGTACGTTGCTACAAAACCCACGAAGATAAAAACACCATGTGCAAAATATGCCGAAGCGAGACGCGTAATTCAAAAGTATATATGATAGTGGAAAAAGACATGGACCTCGACACGATAGAAAAAACAGGAGTCCATGAAGGTTTCTATTTTGTTTTGGGCGGAGCATTATCACCTCTTATGCCCGAAAGCTACAAACACATCCGCCTTAAAAACTTTTCCGATTTTTTAGAAAAAGATAATAATGTAGAAGAAGTTATCCTCGCGACAAGCGCTACGACCGAGGGCGACCATACCGCTCAATTTATCGAAAAAATCCTTAGCCCGATAATCAACAAAAAGACCTCTCTCGGTAAACCCTTCAATATAACAAGACTGGGACGAGGACTTTCAACCGGACTTGAGCTTGAATACTCCGACCGGGAAACATTCAAAAGCGCCTACCTCAACCGAAGATAAAAAACCAAACGAGAAAGCCGACGGTCGCCTAAACGAATCTTATCCGGCATAAATACCGAATAAAAAAAATATCCCTACGCAATCGGGATATTTTTTATTTAGCTACTTTTATATCTTTTATCACAACCTCGGTAAATATCTGGCGGTGTCCTTTCTTTTTATGATAGCGCGTCTTTGAATGATATCTTAAAACTGTTATTTTTTTTGACCTGCCCTCTCTTTTTATCTCTCCGGTAACCTTTGCCCCCTTAACGTAAGGCGTACCAATCTTAAGAGTGGAGTCGTCCTTTATGAGCAGAATATCCACAAACTCAACAGTATCGCCCTTTTTGGGCTTTATTATTTTTTCTATTTTTATGCTTTTTCCCGGCTCAACAATATATTGTTTTCCTCCGGTTTCAAGTACCGCGAAATTCATGATTAGTTAAGTATATAAATAGAATTTTAAATGTCAATCGCCTAAATAACCCTACTGATTAATGAGTGCAATATGTATGTGGGGTTAGTCATGGATCGGCCGCCCAGTTGCGCCAGCGCAATTACCCGGGCAGGGGCGAGCGATATTTGAGGTTGATAAGTTTGCGCTCGCGTTCCTGGTCGTCAAAAATCTTAAGAAAAAGCATCCAGACAAGCTAGGAGAGACGCTGGGCGTCGCCGTCAACACCGGCGTCTTTACGCATGATGTCTTGGATGTTTTTGATGACTGATTGGATGTTGGACATAGTTCAACAGGCTCACTATAAATATTACCTAAATTTGAACTGGCGTTTATTTGCCTCCTGTAGAATCTTTAGGGTTGCTTGTACCGAAAGATTATCAGAAGGTAGCAATATCAACCGCTCATCTAATCGCTCAAGGAGAGGGCTTAAAAACTCGTCCGCCCATGAGGGCGACAGGGTTAATACGCCGGAAAAATCAATTTCCAATTCTTCGTTTGGCGGCAACTCTAAAAGTGTGGACTGAAACGCCTTGAATGCCTCGCTACCTAATTCACGAGATATGAGAGTGGTGCCAAATTTTTCTAATTTTACTTTCATGTTATTTTTTTATTGAGTTATATTAAAAATTAATTTTTGCCATACAACCGCGTACTACATTTGGGCCGCGAGTAACCCGAAAAGATTTATCATCGCCCTTTAGATGCACTTCCGCATCGCCGCTAGTAAAAAATAAGTCTATCGGATTGGCAAGAACCACTTCCCGAACCAATTTCAGACCATTGCCTCGTTTTTCCGGCGCGCGGCCGGATAAAAATTCGGTAAACGCCACTTCAACCGCCTTCACATGCGTAGATAGATCCGGACGAACGCGGCGCAGTGTTTCTAAAATTCCCAGACCCCGATCTGCAAGAACGATAATGCCTTTTTGTATATCGTAGCCAAAGAAAATCCCCGGAGTATCCGGCCATTTTCCCAAGTTGTGAGCGAATGAATTATCCCCAATTTCTCCGGCAACCAGAACAATCAAAGAGTATAATTTTTCAAAACCCGGCTTTTCCATGAGCATACGCTCCATTTTTACTAATCTTCCTTGAAACGCGGAGCTTGTGGGGCAGTAAAAAGTGCCGGGGAATTCAGCCCCCTGACTAATCCAATCAGACGCAAACTTAAGAAGATTGCTTGCAAAAATCTCTATATCTTTCCCCCGGTAATAACGGTGTGTACCGCCTTCTTTTTTGATCGCAGTTAGTTTTCCGCTTTCATCCCAACGACGAAGCGTATCTATAGAAACGCCTAAAATCTCGGCGGCCTCGCTAATTTTGAGTAATTTTTCTTCCATACTTATATGCTAACATATACTTAAAATCTATGCAATAGGCACTAAAATCTATGCATAAAACCCACAAACTATGCGAAAAGCGGCTAAAACTATGAGATTATCCGGCATATAAGGTCGCCCGGACTTCTTTAACTGCCGCGAGGTATTTTTCGCGGCCGCCGAAAATAGCATCCCGAACATGACCCAAAGTAAAATCACTTTCATTTTACTTCAGCATATCCGCGAGTTTATCCCCACATCAAAACTTTTGGTGTGAGGGCTCCCGCTTTACCTTGTTAGATTGTTCGCTGTATCTAATGGGGTCGATCTCTTTCCACCGTCTTGTGGTGAGCTTGTCGAACCATAGACGAGCTGATCAATTCTTGCCCCGCAGCTCCACCGAAGGCGGATGGTATCGGGGCCACTCTTTTTCTTCGTCCATGGGGCTATTTTATCATTTAAGACCCCACCCTTGAATACGCCACCCGTCTGGTGTATTCACAACATCCTTACAAACTTACCTTATCAACCGGCTGATATAGTAGACGGTCTTTTTATATCAGTGCGTTGGTATAGGACAATCCGCTACATCAACTATAGCGAATTGTAGCGGATTACAGAGCTAAATTTGTCCTGTGGAAAATCATGTGGAAAAATCATTGACTTTTCATTTTTGCTTTACTACACTAATAATGTTCGAAAGGACACTAACTTTACTGCTTGGGGGCCCCTTAACTGGGGTCCCTTTTGCTTTGTATTTCCTTTTTCCAGCAGATAAAGTTTCTGATTTTCTGAATATCAAATATTACAAGACCTTTTTCTCTTAAATCGGATAGCTCTTTAGAAACCTTTCTTGCTGTAGCGAAAATAACTACTTTTCTCCCTGCTTCTAATAATTTCTTTGCTGGGTCAGAAAAGTCACTATCACCACTCCACAAAATAAAAACTTCGGCATTATTTCGTTCCGAATCAATGAGCATGTCGCTACCCATTTCTACATCAAAATTACATTTTCTATCTTCAATGATAATCTCTCCCTTTTTATTCATATCTACAAAACGATCGTTAAGATATTCAATGGTTGATACTTCGTATTTCCGTAATAGTGCTTTGCGAATAAATGGCTTCAACAAGGCAGTAGAGTCGGCAGATATACTTGAGACATCAATAGAAAACCGTAAAATCTTCACCGGTTTGGTACGCACAACATATTTCAAATTTTCAACCGCCTCTATTTCTTTCTTTGATTGTTCATCGTCTTCAACATAACCACCATAAAAATTAATCACCTCTACAGCATCAAAAGAATCCAAAAATTGCTTCAGTCGCTTAAGATCAATATGCCAATTAAGTTTTATGCTCCATGGCCGCACATTGGCATAATCAATATAAATTCTCGCTGAAGAACCAAAAAGATGCTCGACTTGTTCAACGGCCTTTTTATTTTCTTCAGCGATCTGCTTTATTTTTTCGGTTTTTGGACTAAACATATGATCAGCTAATTTTTTGATAACGATAGCTATTTCTAATATAATCGCTTAAAAATTGTCCTTTTGATGATGCACTCATAAGTCCGCGATACAAATGTTCTGGAATATTAAAATACTGATACACATCCCCAGATGTAAATTCCACTTCTAAGATAGCGGACTGCGAATCGTAGCCGATGGAACAGATATTCGTTGATGAAACAGGCGTTCTATACATAAATTTATTTTATCAGTAATGATGAAAATTAACTATTTCATCGCCTAAATGACCCCACTGATTAATGAGTGTAATATGTATATGAGGTTAGTTACTCTTATTTCTTTTTTCCTGCCCGGTAGCTACGCTGAAGGCGGACGGTATCGGAGCCGCTTTTTCTTCGTCCATAATTTTGTCTTCTCAATACGCCACCCGCATGGCGTATTCATAACATCCTCACAAACTTACCTTGCCCGTTTGAAGCTTTAGCGTAGGAGGGAGTTTGTAAGGATGTTATTTGTGGTTGTTTTATAAAAATTTTTGGATGCTCCGCGCGCTTCACGCATTTATAACCGCCATTTGGCAGATTCCCGGAAACATTTCTCCGTTTAAGATTGTGAATTATTAGTAGAACTTGTCCTGAACTTGCCGAAGGGTTAACTTGAATTACGAGCTGTGTGCCCTCGTGGCGAGGGTTTACCGCTGGGGCACAGCTTTGTACCTATTATAGCAAAAAACTCCCATACTGGGAGTTTTTTGCTGGAACAGTGAGCGAGAAAAAATGGTTCGATAAACTCACCACAAGTAATCTCTTTTGCGCCCCTCGACCTTCGGCCGAGCTCTCGGTACACCCGCCCGGCCTTCGCAGCCAAAGCTGCTTCGGCGGAGTAGGCTAAACCAGAATTGCTTTTAACCGCACCCTTTGCCTCCGCCAATTGGCGGATCGGATAAATCCACCGCACCCCGGTAGCAGAGCAAAGCTCGCTACGGGGCAGGCAAAACGGATGGCGGACTTATTACACAATCCTGTTACCGGCTTTCGCCGATAAATACCGATTCTCATGGTTCGACTTTGCTCACCATGACCCTAAGTTTTATCGAATGAATCACTATTCCAATATCACTATATCAATTTTTAACTAACTCCAAAAGCGGCGCTTCCCAGCCAAAACAAGTTTCTTTGTCTTTCAATTCGTTGAATGCTTTTACACAAGAAGAATCAAGTTTTGCGTATTCTTTGAGCATCAGCACGGTTTCTTCAATAAAACCACCCACCGTACCATCGGAATCATCAACGCCGCTTCGGCAGAGTTTATTATCAAGACGCAAAAGCATATCAATTAAAAGTCCTGCCGTTTGTCCGCTCACCGGCAACTCGGAGACAATCTTTGACAATCGGTTGCATCCTTCTGAAAGAGAACTCTGATATGAAAACCAAATCCGAGAAGGGCCATTGTATGGCTTTATATATTTCATGGCGCCAGTGATTAACTTTTTCATCGCGTATAATTCACCCTTGCTCAACTCTCCCAATTTGCCGCTACAAGTAACTTGCGTTACAAGCCGCTTATCGTCCTCGCTCAATTTCTTACCGCCCATTACGGCGCGAATTGCCACCGCCACCATATGCTTGCAAAGTATATCGTTCTGGCCGAGATAACATTCGCAATGACCGTAGTCATACCGGCGTGCCTCAACCGAAACTCGATACGGCTTTGTGCCAAGAACCACAGCCGAATAACCGCCGATTACTTCTTCAAACTGCGTCACTTTTCCCTTCTCATATAAATCAACCCCCTTCTCAAAAGTCGGCGCATCAGTCGCAAACTTAATCTTGTCCAGATCATATTTTGGAGTCATATTTTTTTATTTTCCTCGGCACGAGCCGTAATCTCAATATTGCAACTTTTTTGTTCCCCGCACCATGTCTCGCATTTTTCCGCCCACTCGCGATCCACGTAGTGAAAACCGCACTCTTCACATTGGTATAGCTCTTTATTATCTTTTTGAATTACCTTGACCATGAGTTATTTAAACGATTTTGATAAAGCTGAATCAAAAAATTCTTTGATTTTTTTCGCCAGAGACGGATCCTCCTTAGGCGGAGATTTTTCGCTACGCATTTTTCATTGATTTATGCAATACACTACCAAACAATTCCTTTAATTTTGCACGCTGGGTCAGAAAAGTCACTATCACCGCTCCATAAAATAAAATCTTCGTCACGAACAAATTTATAAAGAGTATCACTGGCCTTCTCCCTCCAACGAGACCACCTGAATTTTTCATTTTTCACCTCAAAAATGGACTTGTGTTTGCGTCCGGTAAGTTTTTCTTCCTTTTCCATCGCGATATCTTGCTCCTCTAACATTTTGAGAAAAAAGAAAAAACTAATTTGCTGAATTCTAGTCATTGGGTCTGGGAGTCCGGCCGTCCAAAGATAATTATTCAAGCGCGATAGCTTGTTTTTGAATTCCTCTCTTAATTGTTGGATGTTTTGGATCATTTTTCTGTGTCCGCCGTAGCTTTTCCGCCCGAGGCGGATCCGCCTTCGGCGGAAGCGAAGGCGGAGGGGTTGTGGATAATTATTGACTTTTGGCTGGCCGTTGCTATACTGTAATTAATACTTACGAAAAAGACCCTTATGCGGTTCCGTCCGCATTGGGGGCTTTTTCTTTTTGGGCTAATTCTAAATGTGAGCGCTGATCATCAATATAAGCAATTTTCACCCCCGTTCGTTTAAGTAAAATAGAGCATTTATCTTTAAAATGGGGCGATAAAACAATAGAAAGTTTTTGTTTCTCCAACAAAAACTTCACTAGGCCAGCATAGTCGCCGTCGCTCGCAACAAGCACCGCCTTATCAAACTTGTTTTCGTATGCATCGCTTGTTGCCTGTAATACTAAATCGGCGTCGCAGTTGCCTTTTGGTTTCCCGTCGCCATCGTAAATCACTTCTTTGGATACAAGGGTAAATCCGCATTCCTGCAAGTATTTGTATAATTCTTTGTATTTTGGTATCAATCCGATAAATAAGTACGCTGTGCGAATTCCATATTTTTCTGAAAGCCACACTCTGAATCTTTTATAATCCAAATTCCAACCCAACCCCATAACGCCTTTATGCAGATTAGCGCCGTCTATATACGCAAAATTATTTTCTTTGGATTTCATAGGTGTTTATATAGCATACAGCAAGTTTTGTAATTCTTTTACTGCGCCTTAATATTTTTCGCGACCGCCGAAAATAGCATCCCGAACATGACCCAAAGTAAAATCATTTTCATTTTACTTCAGCATATCCGCGAATTTATCCCCACATCAAAACTTTTGGTGTGGGGGCTCCCGCTTTACCCTGTTAGATTGTTCGCTGTATCTAACGGGGTCGATCTCTTTCCACCGTCTTGTGGTGAGCTTGTCGAACCATAGACGAGCTGGTCAATTCTTGCCCCGCAGCTCCGCTGAAGGCGGATGGTATCAGAGCCGCTTTTTTTCTTCGTCCATGGAGTCATTTTATCATTTAAGGCCTCGCCCTTGAATACGCCAGACGGGTGGCGTATTCACAACATCCTTACAAACTTACCTTGCCCGTCCGAAGCTTTCTTTGGCCTTCCGTAGCCTTGTGCGACCGCGTGCCGCCATAGCTGGCTCCAGCGGTGGCGCAAGAAGGTAGTGTAGGAGGGAGTTTGTAAGGATGTTGTTTATAGTTATTTTATAAAAATTTTTGGATGTTCGCCTTGTTATAACCTCCCGTCCTCCCGCTTGGAAGTCATTATTTTACCCAAATGCCTAGCTAAAAAGCTCTGACGAAGCGTTTGGTAATTAAGCAAATAAAATTAACTAATCCTCCAATTCTCCAACAATCGGCTTCTCAAGCGTAATTGGCTCTATCCCTCCGGCCTCTGCCCCGATACGAACCACGTCTTTGTCTATCTTTTTGAATTCTTTATACGCTTGATTGTACGAGCCGACAGCCACTCCCATATTTTTACCTAATTTCTGCATATAATCATCATACGAAAGAAGATGCTTGGACAATTCTCCTACGCGCTGGCGTATCTCTTTTGCCGACTCCTCTATTTTCATTGCCTTCAACCCCTGCAATACCGCCTGAAGATACGCAAAAAAAGTGGTCGGAGAGACGATGAATACTCTTTTTTGGCTAACGGCGTATGAAACTAATCCTCCGGTATCTACCTTTACCGCGCCAACCTGATTTACCAAAAGATCATAATAGATGGCCTCCGAAGGAATGAACATAAAAGCGAAATCCAGAGTTTGTTCCTGCGGTTTTATATATTTAGACGTCTCATCAATCCTCATTTTAAGATCGTTCCTGAATTGTTTTTCTATTTTTTCGCGTTCCTGCGGATCCTTCTCAACCAAAAGACGGTTATAATTTTCCAAACTGAACTTTGAATCAATCGGGATTATTTGATCCTTTAAAAAGATAACCGCGTCCACAATAGTCCCGTCCGAAAATTTATACTGCATTTGATAAGAGCCCGGAGGAAGAACATTCTTAAGGACGGTTTCAAGATAATATTCGCCCAACACTCCCCGCTGTTTTGGATTTTGAAGAACGTCCTGAAGACTGCGCAATTGTTCGGCAAAACCGGTCACCTGTTTGTTGGTCTCATCCAATTTGGTCAGCCGTTCGGTTACGTCCCTGATTATTTTGGAGGATTCCGAAAATTGATGCTCCGCCATCCTGCTTGAATGCGAAAGCTTCTCGTCAAGCTGGCGCGAAATATCCTGAAGATGCCCCTGAAGCATTACGAATGATTCCGATTTACGCGTCAAAAAATAGACCAACGCTCCCCCGCCGATGATCCCAAAAGTAAAGATAACCAAAGTCAGAAAAATATTCATAATAATAAAAATAAATTTAAATTAAATTTTTAAATAAAGAGTCAATAACATCGGGTATAAGAAATTCGGTCATAACATATAAAATGTAAATTAATATAAAAATGACCGCCTTGCTTCTGGTTATCTCCTCCCCCCGATAGATCAATATATTGAACAAAATAAACGCGACGATAAAAGCAACGGTCACGAGGATCAATTCCTCCAGCGAGTCAACCCGAACGGGATTTATTATGGCGACAACCCCAATTATAAATGAAGCATTAAATGCTATAGAGCCGAGGGCATTCCCGATCGCCATTGAATCATGCTGGCTTGAGACCGATCTTACCCCAAAAACGATCTCGGGAAGAGTCGTGCCGATCGATACGAAAATAATACCAAATAAAAGACTGTCCAACAAAAATACCTCAAGCAGGGCCGTTCCCGACCAGACAAGGACGGCTGATGCCCCCACTAAAAGCAGCACCCCCAACAATAAAATCCATATATCGTGAATTGTTTTCTTGAGAAGGCCTATAAAAGGTATATTATTGTAAACTTTTGAAAAATATTCTTTCTCGCCCATTATCATCCACATGTAAGATATAAAACCCAAAAGAAGGATTACCCCGTCTCCGCGCGATATGATGCCGTCAAACCCCAAAAAAAACGGGAAAAGCGATAAGAAAAATATATACCAAAAATTATGCCTCAATATCTTGGACTCTATTTTGATCCTCCCGACGATCAAAGTAGGGATCGCGATCACGAGCGTAATATTCAAAAGGTTCGCGCCCAAGATATTTCCCATCGACAAGGATGAAATATCTCCTACCGCGGAAGAAATACCCACGAATAATTCGGAGACGGATGTCGCGAAGCTCATTAAAATGAAAGCGATGGCGTACTCGGACATTCCGAAAAGCCGGGCAAATCCGGTAACGGAAGACACCAAAAGCGTGCTTGAGCGCGCAAGAACAAAAAAGGAAATTATAAAAATTATCAGTAAGACCGAAACCATATTATGCCTCTCCTTTGACGATAAAGTACCATTTCGCAATTTCAATAAACACAAAATTTATAATTCCAAGACCGACTATTATTAAGGCATCCTCAAGCGACGGCGTTACCGTCTGCAAAAGCGCCTGCAAAAACGGCAGAACCAGCGCCCCGACAAGGAACAATAAACTTAAAAAGAAAGCCGCTATTAAATATAAATTTGAAAAAAGATTGATCTTCCAAATCGGCTTTCTCAAGCTCTTGAGAGAAAAAACAAAGAACAAAGCATCTATCGAAAGACCGGCGAAAAGTATGGTTCTGGCGTGTTCTATCGGATAGTCATAACTCAAAAGCAAAAGGTACAAACCGAACAATAATAAGCTCGTTATTATTCCGATGCCGAAAATAATAAAATGCATTTCTTTATTTATAATCTTTGTCGGAGAAAGTTGAGAGCCGTGCCTCGCCATTATATCGTCTTCTTTCGGCTCAAAAGCAAGCGCAAAATTCATAAACCCCTCCTCAACAATATTCGCCCATAAAATTTGGACCGGTAAAACCGGCAACGGGAGGCCCGCAAGAATAGCTCCTCCTATTAATATCACCTCGCTAAAACCCGCGGAAAGCACAAAAGTAACCACCTTTCTTAAATTATCAAGAATCACTCTTCCTCCCTCTATCGCCGAAACTATCACGCTAAAACTATCTTCAAGCAAAATAAGGTCGGAGGCTTCTTTGGCTACGTCAGTTCCCGATCCTACCGCTATTCCTATGTCCGCTTTTTTTAGGGCCGGCGCGTCATTTACCCCGTCTCCGGTCATGGCGACTATTTCATTATTTAAATGCAAAGCTTCCACCAATCCCATTTTTTGGTGAGGTAGAACTCTCGCAAAAACCTGATGGTTCTTAAGTATCTCCCTTATCTCCTCTACGTTCATTTTCTCAAGCTCCTCTCCGGTGATGGCGCGTTCGGTATATTTTAATCCTATCTCGCGGGCAACCGCCAACGCGGTATTCGCGTGGTCACCCGTAACCAGAATAGGATACAATCCGGCGCTCATAGCTTGCGCCATTGCTCCCGGGACGTCCTTTCTTACCGGATCATGAAAACCTATGAGCCCGGTAAAAACCAGTCCGCTCAAAATATCTTTAAAATCTTTACGCGGGAGCTCATCAATATCAACGTCTTTGTAGGCCGTCGCTACCACTCTCATCCCCAGGCCCGTGCTTGATTCATAAACACTCAAAGCCGATTTCGCGTCAACCAAAGGAATGATCTCGCCGTCGTCATAAATATAACTTGAAGAAGAAAAAATCAATTCGGGCGCGCCCGTTATATAAACGCGATTTTTATTTTCGGGAGTTTTGTTTAAAGAAGCGGCAAAACGCCTTTGGGATTCAAATGTCATAAAATCAAGGCGTGGCTCTTCTTTTAAAAGATCTTCGGGGTCAAGTCCCGATCCTATCCCGGCTTTAAGAAGAGCTTTATCGGTGGGACGCCCGCGAATGACTTTTTTTGTTTGGTCGTCCTTATCATTTTCAACGAACGCGGCCGAAGTGAATATTCCGGTTTTCAGCACCATCTTTTGGGCCTGACTTGGATCATCGAGATTCCCGATTGTTTTTATATTTTCACCTCCGCCCTTGATATCACGCGCCCCAACGGCGCCGGCGATATCCATCTCGCCAAGCGTAAGAGTCCCTGTCTTGTCGGTTAAGATAACGGTGGTTGATCCGAGCGTTTCGGCTTTGACTAATCTTTTCACAAGTCCTCCTTTCTGTAATATCCTCGACATGCTTATAGCAAGAACAACGGTAACCGCAACCGGAAGACCCTCCGGGATTGCCGCGACCGCGATGGCAACAGATATTTTAAACATTTCCACAACACCATCACCCTTCAAAACACCGGCCGTAAAAATAACGGAGATTATTACCAATATCACCGAACTTATTATTTTAGCTAATTTTTGAGCTCCTATTTGAAAAGGGGTGAATTCTTTTTCTTCTTCGGATAAAAGCGAAGCTATTTCTCCAAATTGAGTTTTTTTGCCAGTGCTTACGACAACGCCTTTTGCCCAGCCGTCTTCAACCAACGTTCCCATCCAAGCCATATTATTTTGTTCGGTAATGCGCGCCTTTTCTCCTGACGATTCAATATTTTTCTTTCTGGGCATCCACTCCCCCGTTAATACCGCCTCGTTTACCTCCAAACCTTTTATTTCAAGAAGACGCATATCCGCCGGAACCTGATCGCCCGATTCGAGCACAACAATATCCCCCGGAATAAGGGTGGTTATTTCTACTTTAAATTTTTTGCCGTCACTAATTAATACGGCGTGTTTTTTGATCGATTTTTTTAAGTGCTCAAAAGCTTTTGAGGCTTTACCCTCCTGGTACATTCCGATGAACGTATTAATGCCGACGGCCGTAAAGATCACGATAGTGTCGGCCATCTCGTTCAATAAATAAGTGATTACTCCGGCAATGATCAGAATAAAAACAAGGGGACTTTTTACTTGCTCCCATAAAAGGCGGAAGAATCTAAAACTTTGTTTGGCTTCAAGCTGATTTGGGCCAAACTTTTTAAGACGTTCGGCGCGCTCATCCGAAGACAGCCCTTTTTCGGGGTCGGTTTTGAGGGCCTTTATTACGTTAGATAATTGTTCGGCATGCCAGAGTATGTTTGTTTCCATTTTTTTATTATACAATATAAGATCCAATACTCTCAAATAAAGGCGCGACTAACGGCTTATTAAAAAATTCTTAAAATAAAAATCCCGCGGACTTAGCCTGCTCCACCTAAGTAGCTTCGGCTGCAAAGGCCGGACGTCCATGGTGTCCCGCGAAGGAGGATAAAATAAATCCTTGAATAAATTCAAGGATTTATTCAAGGATTCCGTTTCAAACCATTCCACCATTCGCGCGCCTGTCTGCCTACGGCGGAAATTAGACTAGAGAGGTGGGGAAATTGAAATTTTGTTGAATACGCCAGACGGGTGGCGTATTGGCGAACTTACCCGACCAAAGCGGGATATTAGACAAGTCCTTAATTTCTCTTTATTTCGAGACATTTTCGCCAAAACCCAACAACAACCCCTCATATATATTTACTGTTATTCTGCCAAATGTTTTTGCTTCATTTCTTTAATGAGGGTGGTATTATACAATATAATTAAGAAGCGTTTATATGCCTGAATTTAAATACAATCCCGACCCGAAGGCGTCCAAAAAACTCCATTCGCGCGAGCACGTGCTTGCCGATGACCTGTCAAAAATGATGGGAGAGCCGAAACGCTTCAGCGCGTATCTCGGCATATCCATAAGATATCCGGAAGAAATTTTAAGAAGGATAGCGTCGGAGGTCCTTGAATCCTATAAAAGAGATCACGCGGGCAAAATAAACTGCGGGAAGCTTTTTTTCTATAAAGTGGGCCAGCTTAGGAAAGACAAAAAATAAAATATTTCAAAAACAATGGACACTAAAAAGAAGGAGAATAAAATAGAAGCCGAAAACGGCATTATACGCGTTTATCCCGATCCGGTTCTTCGCAAAAAAACGCGGGAGCTTTCTCTTGAAGAAATAAAACATCAAACCACAAAAAAAATCATAAAAAAAATGACCGAAGCCCTGTTTGAGAGCCCGAACGGAGTGGGGCTCGCGGCGCCCCAAATAGGCATCTCAAAAGCGATATTTATAGTTCCGCTAAAGGTCATAGAAATGGATAAAAAAAAGAAAGAGGAGCCGGAAAAAGATAATACAAAGGTTCTTGTTTTTATCAACCCGCGCATAACAAAAGCCTCGAAGAAAAAAGAAGTGCTCTACGAAGGATGTTTAAGCACGCCCAATCTATACGGGCAGATCAAGCGTTCGCGACAGGTTACGATAGAGGCCTTAAACGAGAACGGGAAAAAAATAACACGAGGCGCCGGCGGCCTTCTGGCGGAGATCTTCCAGCATGAGACCGATCACTTAAATGGAAAGCTTTTTATTGATGAGGCGACAGATCTAAGGAAACATGAACCTCCAGAATAAAACTCTACCCGCGAATATTATATTTTTTGGAACATCAGAATTTGCAATTCCTGTTCTTGAGGAGTTGTTAAAAAATAATATACAGCCGGTCTTGGTGGTAACGACTCCAGACAAACCGAGCGGACGGGGTAAAAAATTAACCCCATCATTCGTTAAAATATACTGCTCCTCCCACAAGCTCGCTCTCATAACTCCGGATGATCTTAAAAGTGAAGAAATATTAAATACGTTAAAAAAGACAGACCCCGATATTTTTGTGATCGCTTCATACGGAAAAATAATTCCGTCCTCACTTCTACAAATCCCCAAAAAAGGAACACTGAACGTGCACCCGTCGCTTCTGCCAAAATATCGCGGTCCGAGTCCTATACAATCCGCGATAATGTCGGGTGACACCATAACGGGAGTTACAATAATGCTTACCGACGAACAAATGGATCATGGGCCTATTCTAAAAAAAGCCGAATATAAAATTGGCCCGAAAACAACCACAAAATACCTTAAAAAAAACCTAGCCGAACTGGGAGGGCGTATTCTTGTAGAGACAATCCAAGACCGGCTTGAAGAAAATACCAAACCGAAAGAACAAGATCACGCGTCAGCAACCTTCACGAAAAAAATATCAAAAAAAGACGGACATTTAAATTGGAGTGGGGATGCCGATATTATAGAAAAAAAGATCAGGGCATTAAATCCATGGCCCGGCACATATTGTTTTTGGGAAACGAACGGAAAACAAACCAGATTGATAATAACCGAAGCGGAAGTCGCCGATTATGACCATCATGATCGGGCGCCGGGAACGGTTTTTAAAACCGAGGGAGAAATAGGGGTCGTCACCGGCAAGAACGCTATCATAATAAAAAAAATAAAACCGGAAGGCCGGAATGAAATGACCGCGGAAAATTTTCTCCGGGGACACCCCGATATAGAAGGATCACAGCTTAAGTAGTTTTTTATAAAGCTTCAATTGATCCCTGATAAGACGGGTTATTAAAAAATTATTCTTCACCCTTAAGCGGGCGCTTCTGCCGAGTCGCTTTTTTAAATTTTCATTTTTTATGATTTTTATTATCTTTTCGGATGCTTCTTCGGCCGATGAGACCAAATAACCGTCTTTTCCGTTCCTTATCTGTTTTGTTATCCCGCCGACGTTGCCCGCGATTACCGCTTTGCCTTTCCACATTGCCTCGGTCACGGTAAGGCCGAATCCTTCCTTGATGGATTTTTGCAAAACAACGTCGGATGCCGATTGCACTACGTTCACAAGAACATCATTGGTAACTTCACTTAATCCTCCTGAGTCGGCAAAAAGAAAAATGTCTGGATCACCTTTAGCGTGTTTTTTAACGTGTTCATAAACCTCCATCGCCTCCGGGTCGTCTTGCGCCTGAATAACGCCCACCAGGGCCAATTGGAGGTGTTGTACGCTGTTTTTGGCCTCATAATACGCCTGAATGACGCCGATCGGGTCTTTCCATGGGTCAAAACGCGAAATTTGGCTTATTAAAGGATAATTGGTATTGATGGCGAATTTTTCCAGAACCGCTTTGCAGACCGCGTCTTCCATGGGTATATTTTTCGGGAGAGTCGGATCTATCGCCGGAAGCATAACGGTTTTTTTCATTTTTATTCCCGGGGTAATAAAATTTTTCATGCTGAATATCGCGTGGTCGTACTGATTGAGATAAGGAAGTATAAAACCTAAAGTATCGGGTTCGGGATTGGAAAGATCTATATGAATACGCGCCACCATCGGCCGGTCATGGACATGAGAGATGACCGCGAGGGGTTGAGGGTCGTGAATAACATACAGATCGGCTTTGGGCAGTTTTCGCAAAGACTCGGCGATATTAAAATTTACTTTTGTATAAATTTCTTTTTCTTCGGGCGTAAGAAAAACCGGGCTTGACTGTAACGCGTTATGCATTTTTTTAGTGATTGCGAAAAATTCCGGCGGGGGCGAATTTATCACATACCACGAGCTTTTAAGCCCGAGTGAATTTTCGAGAGGGATGATACTCTTTAAAAGTTCGGCCACCCCTCCCCCTTCGGGAGTGGCGCTTATGTT
>Ga0210057_1002743_pt1 | contig 24951 bp, 31 predicted proteins | sample CryGeyCG2114_010_2_FD_183968 | JGI IMG/M metagenome (GOLD analysis project Ga0210057, IMG submission 183968) | Groundwater microbial communities from aquifer - Crystal Geyser CG10_big_fil_rev_8/21/14_0.10 (SPAdes) (version 2) | ecosystem: Environmental > Aquatic > Deep subsurface > Groundwater ...
TAGAGTATTTATCTTTCGCTTTGTAATAAACGCTTCCTGTGATTTTTGGTTTGCCTATAAAATCTTCTTTACTTATTTTCCATTCACGAAGAAGAGTAGAAATACTTGCTTCTATAGTATCCTGAAGCGTGTTTGATTTGACATCAAAAACTTGATGAGAGGAGGAGCTAACGTCCAGAACTCCGTCAAAAACGGGATGGCGTCTTATTTGAACAAGATAGAAATCTTTGTACTTAAGTGTTACGGAAAAAGCACGGTGGAGTATGCCTTTTTTATGCGCTTCCCAACGTTCGATAGGACCCAAAATATTCCCCTTCTTATCACAACGCGCGATAATTATTTTCTTTTTGTAGTGGGAATTCATATTTATAGGAAATCATCTCTAAGGCATTTCCAGCATGGACAGCCAACGTTTGTAAAAGCATCAATTATAGGTATGCCATAATTTGGAGCCGGGCCGTATTTTTCAAGATGAGTAATATATATAGCTTCAGTTACTGCATCTAATTGCGTGTCTCGAAGTTCTAATTGTTCTTCTATAGGTAATTCCCAATATTCTTGAGGAGCTCCTTCTTTGTTCATAAAAAGGAATTATATCAAAATAATACACTTGAATAAAATCCGGGGACTTGATAAGCTAGAGGTGATTGCCCTCCATAATTTACCGTTCGCCTTTCTCCATTATTCATGGACGGCTCACGGAGCATTAATTGGAGGGCTTAAGAAATTCTAAGACTCATAAATTCGTCAAGAATTTCTAAAGGAGGTGTAATATTTTATGTTTAATCCATTAAAACAAGCAGGAGAATTAAAAAAACTTAGGGACGAGGCAAAAAAAATTGAGCGTGAACTTGAACAGATAGAAGTAACTGAGGAGAAACGCGGCGTAAAAGTAACAGTTACGGGAAATATGAAGGTGGTCTCAATAGAGGTTGACGGAGAGGAAAAGCGCGATATAGCAGAAACGGTAAATGATGCCATAAAAGAAGCACAGAAGAAAGCCGCCATGAAAATGTCTCAGATGGGCGGAGGACTCAGAGGTTTGCTCGGAGGCTCGTAAACCTTGAAGTTAAAAGTCAAAGGTCAAAATTCAAAATTTAAAGTAAAAAGTTAAAAGTGTTACTTCTTTTTCAATTTTGAATTGCACTTTTGCCTTTTGCATTTTGATTTTTGAATTATTTTATGTTGTTTGTAGGCGATTTAGGAAACAGACAGCTTTCAGATTCCTTAGGGAAAGAACTTCACACAGAGGTGATTTATCCCGATAAGCACGTCTTTGACGACGGCGAGATGAGAATTAGGATTGAAAAAGAGGTTCTTGATGAGGACGTTTATCTTCTGAAAACAATTTTCCCGCCCGTGGACTCAAATGTTTTGGAGTTTTTATTTACAGTAGATGCTTTGAAGAGGAGCGGGGCGCATTCGGTTACGGCAGTTATTCCTTATCTCGGATATTCACGAGCCGACCATGTATTTCGCGAAGGGGAAGCGGTAGCGCTGGAAGTGGTCATAAAGTCAATTGAGGCAAATGGGCTCGATAAAATCATAATAATTGATCCGCACACGATAAGAATGTCAGAAATGTTTACAATTCCCCACAGAATGGAATCGGCGCTTCCAATTTTTGCTGAGAAAATAAAAGAGTTAATGGAAACGGGTCCTGCCGCTTCGCAATCCCGTTCGACGTCCTCCTCCGATTTTTATCGGAGTGCGGGCGGTCAACGGGAGCCCTCGCTTCGCGTCACCCGTGATTTTAATAATATTTCCATAGTAAGCCCTGATATGGGAGGTATTCGCCGTGTAAAAATGCTTTCCGAAATGCTTCCAGGTACTAATTACGCCGCTATAAATAAGGAGCGTGATTTAGCTACCGGAAAAATCGAAAGTACAAGAATCGAGGAAGGAGAAATAAGGGACTACTGCTTTATAGTTGACGATATTATTTCGACCGGAAGAACCATGGTGCAGGGAGCAGATTTGGTAAAAAGGGAAGGGGCAAAATTAGTCTACATGATGGCGACCCAGCCTGTTTTTTCAGGTTCGGCCGCTGAAAAATTGGCAACCTGCAAAGCTGAGAAGGTATATGTGACTGATGCTATTCCAGTTCCGGAGGAAAAGATGTTTGAGAATCTGGAGATTCTAAGCCTTGCCCCCCATGTTGCAAATCTTCTTCGAAGGGAGAAATTGTAGAAGATGCATCAGGTAAGAGTACGATTTCTTCCTCGTTTTTTCTAAACCGTTTTTCAAGTTTTCTCGCTCCAAATGCGCCTGCAATAAAAACACCAGACTCAACTGCGTATTCAAGTGACGCTGTTTGGTCATCTTCTAGATGTTGTACGCTAGCTAAACCGTACCATGCTCCTAAAATCCCCAACCCGATTTTGCTATAGCCAAATAGCCCCTCTTTATTCATGTTTTGGTAGCTTATTCGAGTCACAATAAAATGTCAAATATAAGGTTCCTGTTAGGTTTATAAGAGCTTGATGTCAAGCTGAAGCAAGGTTTGCAATTTATACTGCCGGTATATGGAAAACACGGGAGAAGTAATGACAGCAGGCGTTAGCGTTCCGGTTCAAACAAACATCATAGAGCCGGTATTTGAGCCAGAATTTGAGTTTGATGCCCCAAATCCTGAGGCCGAATTTGAAGAGACTGTGTTTGACAAGCCTCAAATGCCAGAATTATTTAGTGAAAATTCAGATATCGACCCGTTTCCGCTTGAAGGTGATGGGGAAGAAGTCCATATGAATGAAATTGACGGCACAGAAGAAGAGGACATTATGGAATTTGAAGAGGATGAGATTAAGAATGTCAGACAGGAGCTGGAAAAAGAACAGCTTGATAAAGCAGTTCCTAAGGAAGTTTTTTCTAACGAGGAATTTGAGATCTTATCAATAATTCTTATGCAGCTGTTTTCAGAACTCGAGCGCCTTAAAAAAGAAAATGAAAAAAGCTTTCTTGAAATACTTATTATGGCAATGGGGTGGCTGATGAAGGAGATGTTTTTACCTGAAGAGGAGCAAAAGAAGAAAGAGCAAAAGACAAATCAAAACAGGACAATAATAAGTATGAATACCGATAGGATAAAAGAAATAAAAAAGATATTTTTAAAAAGGCAGGAAGCATTAAATGCCCAAGCTGTTGAAAGTTTTACCGCCTGAAGTTATACTTATACTGATGCGGTATTCTGTTCTTTTCCCAAAGACCATTAAAGAAGCGCCCCATGATGAGGTTGCGGTAAACGCAAAATATCTTATCAGAGGAGGCTTTATAGATAAGCTTATGGCCGGTTCTTACTCACTTCTTCCATTAGGCAGGCGAGTCGAGCTAAAAATAGAGAAACTTATTCGCGAAGAAATGAATAAAACCGGCGCTCAAGAACTTCTAATGCCTCTTCTTCACCCTAAAAATATCTGGAATGAGACGGGTCGGTGGGAGAGCGCAAAGGAAGTTATGTATCAATTTAAAAAAGACGATAAAGAGTACGCGCTTTCGTTCACCCACGAGGAAATAGTTCTAGACTTAATCAGAAAACACGTACAGACATACCGCGACTTCCCCATAAAAATCTATCACTTTTCGACCAAATTCAGAAACGAACTTCGCGCAAAATCAGGAATTTTAAGAGGGCGGGAATTTTTAATGAAAGATTTATATAGCGTTCATACTTCAAAGGAGGATCTTGATAAATACTATTGGGAAGTAAAAGACGCTTACTTAAGGATATTTAAGAGGTTGGGGCTTAACGCAATAGTTACAGAGGCGGGCGGCGGAGTTTTTACGGATCAAACAACGCACGAATTTCAAGTATTATCAGAAAGCGGAGAAGACGAGATTATTTATTGTCCAGGAGGGGATTTCTCTCAAAATGTTGAGATTTGTAAAGTGAAAGAGGGAAAGCAGTGCGATTTAGGACACGGTCCATTGAAAAAAGCGCGAGCGATTGAAGTGGGAAATATTTTTAGATTTGGAACTTCATACAGCGAAAAAATGGGCGTTTCTTTTACTGATAGTAGTGGCAAAAAGCAGTTCGCGTATCTTGGAAGCTATGGAATAGGACTTACGCGCATGCTCGGGGTTTTGGTCGAGCTGTTTCACGACGAAAAAGGTATTATTTGGCCGGAAGCTGTAGCGCCTTTTGACGCTCACTTGATTGTAATTGGTAAACAAAAAGATTTGCCTGTTATCGAAGACAAGTTATCGAAAATTGCTGAAGTTTTTGGAGGAGAGGATAATGTTCTTATTGATGATAGGGATGTGTGGCCTGGCGTAAAATATACAGATGCGGATTTAATTGGTATTCCAATACAAATTGTAGTTTCGATAAATGAAAAAAACAAAGATGATATTGACTATAAGTTTAGAAAAACTCCCGGAAAGAAATGGAATAGAATAGATGTTGGAGGTTTAGCTTCAAAAATTACTAGCTAAAGGGCTGGAAGAAAAATATTGCCCAGAAAAAGGTCCACGCGGCAAAGAAAACTCCGGCAAGAATTATAATAACCGGTTTTGACAGCATTTTTTTCTTACCGTTTTGAACCGGTTTTGATTCTTCTTGTGGTTTTGAGGCTGAAAACGATTTAACCCCGACCGTGCCGGACAAGGGTCGGGGAGGAGTTGAAGTTAAAAAGGGTGATTCTTCGGCAGAACTGGCATTTGAAGGTGTTGGAGGCGGAAACGGAGAAGTACTTGCAGGCTGGGACGGCGGGGCTTGCGGAGCTGAATTTACGGAAGGTACAGGACTATTTGGTACAGAGCTCATTTGAGGGGCCTGCGGAGAGGTCTGAGCAGGCACCGGGGGAGTAGTAGTACCACCTTTTGCCGGAGTATTCATTACCCTTTCATAAATTTCTTTAAGATCGGGGGACAGGTTTTGCGGCGTTTTATTTGAATCGGGCATATATTTATATTAGGTATCTTTACACTTGGTTGTCAAGGGAATGTAAATAGAGTATACTAAAAAACTTCTATGAAACGAATTATTACGCACAAATCACCGGATTTAGACGCAATTGGCTCAGCGTGGCTTCTATTAAGATTTCTCCAGGGATGGGAGAATGCTGAGGTTAATTTTGTTCCCGCGGGAGAAAAACTGGAGGGCAAGTACGACAAAAAAGGCGAAGCTATTGAGCTTGTTGACTTAGCTGAAACTATACACGTGGATACGGGGATGGGGACGTTAGACCATCATCAGACAGAGGATAATAATGTATGCGCCGCGAGCCTTACTCTTAAATATGTTTTGTCGTTTAAAGACTGTTCTCTTTACGCACACGATACCAAGATGGAGGCTGTAAAAAGAATGGTGGATTTGATAGTAAATGATGACCATTTTCAGCAGTTTTACTATCCTGAAGCGGATAGCGATTTTCACGATATGTCGGTAACCGGCCAGCTTCAGGGATATAAACTCATGTATCCAAATGACGACAAGGGCATGCTTGACTTTGGCTTGAAGATTCTGGACATTTTACTGCATACCTTTGAAGCAAAAATCTGGGCTGAAAAAGAGATTAAGGAAAAGGGGGTGGAGTTTGAAACGCGCTGGGGAAAGGGGCTTGCTGTAGAAACATTAAATGACGCTGTTTTAAAGCTCGCCCAGCTTAAAGGATATGCGGTATCGGTTAGAAAAGACCCCCAGCAGGGATTTGTAAGAATAAAGGCAATGCCAGAAAGAAGGGTGCGGACCGCACTTCGCAAGTCGCAAGTCGAAAAGAAAACGACAAGCGAAAAACGACAAGCGAAAAGCTCTGAAATTGACTTGACTCCGGTTTATGAAAAACTGATGGAGCTTGATCCTGACTCTACGTGGTTTCTTCACGTAAGTAAAAGAATGTTACTCAATGGAAGCACAAAAAACCCCGAGATGAAAGGGTCTAAATTGACGCTTGATGAAGTGATTGAGGCATTGAAAAAAATATAATTTATTGTCATTCTGAGGTTGCACAAGGCGACCGAAGAATCTTTCACAAATAATGAAAGCGTTTTATGTTTATATACTTACAAATTACACAAACAAGGTACTCTATGTTGGTGTAACTAACAGTTTAACCAGAAGAATTTATGAACATAAATCTAAACAAGTTGAGGGATTCACAAAGAAATACAACTTAACAAAACTTGTTTATTTCGAAGAGTTTAATTCGCCCAAGGACGCAATTGCATCTGAGAAGAGAATTAAAGGCTGGTTAAGAAGAAAAAAGAATAATCTCATCAACTCAATTAATCCAGAATGGAAAGATTTGGCAGCAGAGTTATAGATGCTTCGCTTTGCTCAGGATGACAGCTATAAAATTATTCAATAGCAGAAGATAGTTTCAAATCCTCTAATATCCTTTTTATATCCCCGTCCATTATTACCGGTAGGTTAGGGTAAGACTTTTTTATCCTATGGTCTGTGATACGGTCCTGAGGGAAATTATAAGTTCTGATTTTTTCTGACCTGTCACCAGCGCCTACTTGAGTAGATTTAAGCTCTGATATTTGCTCGTGGCGCTTCGCAAGCTCCTGCTCCCAGAGTTTTGCGCGCAAAAGAGACATCGCAAGCTCTCTGTTTTTTCCCTGCGTCCTCTCTTTTTGGCAGGTTACAACTATTCCTGTGGGTGTGTGCTTGATTCTAACAGCGGTTGATACCTTATTTACATTTTGGCCTCCGTGTCCGCCAGCGCGGAATGCCTCAAATTCTATATCGTCTTCTTTTATGTGTAAGTCTATATCCTCAAGCTCGGGAAGAACAGAAACAACTGCAGTAGAAGTATGGACTCTGCCGCGCTTTTCGGTTTCAGGAATTCTTTGGACGCGATGTACCCCGGCCTCGTACTTTAGCAATCCGAAAGTCCCTTTTTGGGTAAATTTTATAGAATTGTCATCAAGCGCTTCTATTTGATATCTATTCTTTTCCGCAAATCGCATATACATTCTCAAAAGTTCTCTTGCCCAAATTTTTGCCTCGTCTCCGCCGGCAGCACCCTTAACTTCTAAAATCGCGCTTTTTCTGTCAAGAGAACTTTCGCTTCCTTCCTTGGAATTACTCTGAAGTTCATTTGTAGATTTTAGAAGCTGAATTTTTTGAATATTTAAATCTTTAATTTCTTCTCTTGCCAAATCGGAAAGATCGGGATCTGAAAGAAGCTTTTCCGCCTCCCTGATCTTTTCTTCAATTAAATTTATTTGATCGTGAATATAGTTATCCATAAGTAATTTTATTCTAATTTATCCTAATTGTTAGTCCAAATTAACCATAATGAAAACATTCGCATATATTCGGAGTAAGAATTTGGATATATTCGTATTTCTGTTAGCGCTTGAGCGACTGCAACATCTCACGAAGTGTCAGAGGGCCTTCATCCGTGGTTTCTTTTTCAGTCTTTTGTTTTTTTGCTTTTAGGGGTTTAATTTTTGCCACCTCGACCTTTTTGCGGAATTTATCAATTCTAGACGCTGTATCAACAAATTTTTGCTGTCCTGTATAGAATGGGTGACACTTACTGCATAACTCAACATGAATTTCAGGCACAGTCGCGCCTACGGTGAATGTGTTACCGCATGAACAGACGACCTTTGCTTCGTCATAATATAACGGATGAAGATTTGCTTTCATAGTCTTTCGTATTTTATAGGATTTCAGCTTAAAAAACAAGGTTTAGCCAATGCGCTTTTTCATATGGGCGTGGTAAAGGTGGAAGTGAGGGAAATGAATGGTATTTTCAGCTATATATAGACCTATAAAGATAAATAAAGCGCCAAAGAGCATTTGATATGTTATGATTTCTCCCAGCAGGAAAAAGGCTACAGTGAAAGCGACAATAGGGTCTAGGTATAAGAAAAACCCTATGCGGCTTACCTCAAGTTTTGAAATACCCCATTGCCAAAGGGGAATTGCAGTAAGTGACGCGAAAAACAGAATATAGAGAATTCCAATTAACGCTTGAGAATTTAAAAAATAAATTCCGTTTTTTGTAATATCCATAAGGTAAAAAGGTAAAAAAGAAATAAAACCAATTAGATATGAATAAGTTGTGATGGTCGCTGCGCGATAATTTCTCTTAGTAAGCTTTTTTGAAATTATTTCATAAATAATAAATGAGATAACAGCGCCCAGAAGCAGCAAATTTCCTACTAAATTATTTGATAAACCTTCCTCAAAAAGCGGTTCGAGGATTATAAAGATAACCCCGAAAAGTCCTAAAAGACCTCCTATTATAAATTTTTTTGAGATTTTCTCTTTTAGGAAAAACCGTGAGAAAAATAAAGTCAAAATAGGAACGCTAGAGGCTATGATTGCTGCATTTATAGCACCCGTTAGTGTGAGGCCAATGTATAAAAGAGGAATGTGTATAGAAATTCCTATAAATCCACACAAAAACATTAGGGGAATATCTTTTATTGCGACTTTTAAGTTCGGTCTGAAGAGTAGGTAAAAAATTATGAAAGCGAAATAAAATCTAATGAATGCGAGAGCTTCGACCGAAATAAATTGCAGAGTCCATTTACTAATAGGCACATTCGCGCCCCAAATCATAGCGGCAATAGTTATAGCAAGAAGTGCTTCGCGTTTTTCGGGAACATGGATAGGACCCTTTAGAGAAAATTTCTTCACACTTTAGTATAGAGGTTAACTGCGGAGATGTTCAAGGACTTGGTCGAATGTTATATTTTCGACTTTCTCAATTTCACCATTTTCGTTTTTAAATCCTAGTGTAAAAGTGTCATTATCATTCGGAACGATAGTATAGGGGACGCCCTTTTTTTCAGCATAGTTGAATTGCTTACCTTTCTCTATGTTTGAATCCAGATAAACTTCGGTATTGACGCCTTGCGCCCTAAGCTTATCAGCTATTTCGAACGCCTTATCTTCAAGATTTGGCAAATTCAAAACCAAAACTTTTGTTGTTTGTAAGTCTTTTGGAAATAAATTTAATTCGTCCATTGCCTCAATTAAACGGTCAAAGCCGAAAGAAGCGCCGACCGCAGGAATTTGTTTATCAGAAAACATTCCAACTAGTTCATCATATCGACCTCCACCCGCGACAGAACCTGCGGAATACCCGTCAATTTCTATTTCAAAAATAGTGCCAGTGTAATAGCTTAGTCCTCGTGCAAGAGTAGGGGAGAAAATGAGCTGAGAGGTGCCGCCTTTGGCGAGCCTCGCCTTTGGCGGGAGAGGTGAGAGGTTGGAAGCAGAAAGCAGTTGGGAGAGTCTTTTAGTAGGTTCGGACGTTCTGATGTTCTCAAGAATATTAGAATCAAATCCTTTTTCTTTAAGTTCGGATTTTATACCATCTTCGCCTATTTTTTTAAGCTTATCAATTACAGTTATTGCTTCTCTTGGGATATCTTTAAAAATTTCCCTGTCATTTATTAAAATTTTAAAATTCTTAAAACCTAGTGCTTTTAGGCATTCTGCAATACACGCAATCACTTCAGCGTCTGCGTTTAAACTCGCAGTGCCCACCGTGTCTATATCGCACTGCAAAAATTCGCGAAAGCGTCCTGCTTGGGGATTTTCACCTCTCCAGACGTTTTGAATCTGATAGCGTTTAAAAGGCATGGGGAGCGCTTGTGGTGAGCCTGTCGAACCATATTGTGCCGCAACGCGTGCTAGAGGCACGGTTTGGTCATAGCGAAGCGCGACATTACGATTTCCTTTGTCCTTAAAATTATACATAAGTTTTTCGCCTTCCTCGCCGTATTTTCCCGTTAGAATTTCCGCGTATTCAAGAGCCGGAGTCTCTAGAGGTTCAAAACCATAGGACTCAAACACGGCTTTTAGTCTTGTTAAAACATACTGCCGCTTCCTCATTTCGTCCGGTAGAAAATCGCGAAAACCCTTTAGGGTTCGTGGCATTATTTTCATAATGTTCTAATTTTATCAAAAAAAGCGGGTATTACCTAACTTATTCGCGGATTTTGAGGCGCTCAACTCTTCTGGAGGAGGGAAGAGAAGGCTCGCCAAGGCCTGATTTTTGCTGTCCCGGGAGCGGTTTCCCAAACTGCTGGGCGGTTTCATTTGTTCCGACATTGTCTTCTTCCTGCGGGCGCGGCGTTTCTTGTGGATGCGGTGAAATCATTTCTCTATGGAGCTTTGCCCGAATCTTTGCAAGTCTTGCCTGCTCTTCCGGAGATTTCGCGTCTTTTTTTTGATTTTCCTCTTGTTTTTTTAAATCCTTATCTTGCCGATTGGAGGAACCTTCCTTACCCGTAATTTGGGAGATAAACGATTTAAATGTTTTTTTTACTTCTTTTTTAAGGCCTTCCTTTGCCTCTTCAGGAAGTTGACCTAATGGACCTCTGTCTTGCATATTATTCGTTAGGAGCTTCCTTAAGTTTAGCATTTACCGTAATCTCTTTTCCATCCCTGTAAATTCTTATATCTATTGCTTCGCCAATTTTTTTCTTAGAAATAATAACCGCAAGGCTTCCCTCATCCGTTATTTTCTCACCGGAGATTGCCGTAATTATATCCCCAACTTGTATTCCAGCCTCATCGGCCGCGCTATCGGTTATTACAGACTGAACGAATGCTCCTTGCGGGACGTCATTTAGAAGAGCGCTTTGCCTAGATATAATTACGTAAGAAACACCTAAATAGGCTCTTGAGAATTTACCCGTTTTGTTAAAGTTATTTATAGAATCTTTTATTATATTTATAGGTATAGCAAAGCCGATATTTTCTCCCTGATTTGAGACAGCAGTATTAACTCCGATTACTTGTCCCGAAGAGTTGAGAAGGGGACCGCCTGAGTTGCCCGGATTTATGGCGGCATCGGTTTGAATTACGTTATCAAGTTCTTCGACAAATCCCTGAAACGGGCTCCCGGCTTTTATGCCGCGCCCAAGACCTGACACAACACCCGTTGTGACCGTGCTGGGAAATTCTCCTAAAGCAGTACCTATCGCAACGACAAATTGTCCGACCTTAAGATTTGAGGAATCACCGAGCTCCGCCTCCTTAAATACTCCGGAGGACGCGTTTTTAATTTTTAATATCGCAACGTCATTTGACGGGTCTCTATAGATATTTTCTACCTCGTAATGATTATCTTTATAATCAATTACTACATAATCCAGGCCTCTCTCGGCAACGACATGCTTATTTGTGACTATGAATCCGTCTTTTTGGACAATAAATCCCGATCCTATATATTGCTCGTCAGAAATATCACTGTTGTCTTCAGGCGGGCTGAGGAATACGTCAAATGGGCTTAGTTGCCTGCCTTCATCTGTTTTTCTTATCACTCCTATGGTTACGACTGAAGGGCTCACTTTATCAACGACATCTATAACAACGCTTTCTTCTTTTAGAACGTGTACGCTTTCGTTAGGAGTGGTTTTACTTCCCATTTCTTTAGAAAAAAATGAGGGAATTTTAGGGAAGATGACCGAAGCCGCCTCCCACGCGAATGCTATCAAAATGAGTACTAAAAGAAGTGTTATAAGCTTTTTCATGGCTTACATTATTTGAGCATACAGTGTATTCCAGATGTTTTGTTTTGTCAAATTAGCCAAGTACAAAATTGCTGTATTGTTTTATTGTTGTATCTTTACCCCGCACCCAATACCCTGTTCGTCAGCCCGCCCCGCTTCGCGGAGCGAGGCCGGGGTACATGGGTCAACTCCTTGCTCGCGAAGCGAAAAATCAAAATGCCCCGACCGTAAGGTCATGGGTGCGGGGTTTACTTTTCAAAACTACTATTCAGGATTCTTAATTCATGCTTCCCGTCCCTTTGGGCGAGGCTCGCTCGCCTCCGCTGCGAAGCGGGCCTCTGGCGGCTTGATTCTTTAGCCGTTTTTGTGTATTATTGCTAGGTCTTAAAAACGGTTTTCATGCCGTTAAATTTTTTTATGAGAAATTACAGATTAGTTTTGATCTTAAAAAGAAATCTGCAAAAAAACGAAGTTGAAAAGACGCTCGCAGATGTAAAAAAGTGGGCAGGCGAAGTGAAAAATGATACGCTTAAAGAGCTTGGCGAGAGAAAATTTGCCTACAAAATAGGAAACGAGCAGTCGGGAAATTATCTGATTTGGGAGTTTGAAGCTGAAAAAGTAGTTAGTGATTTTGAGAATAAAATTAAGCTTCAAGACGACATTTTAAGGCATTTACTTGTGAGGATGGATTAAATTATAATAACAATATGGCACGAAGTCTAAATAGAGTACAGTTGATAGGGAATTTAACACGCGATCCTGAGTTGAGGTATACCCCGCAAGGTACAGCAGTCTGTACTTTTGGACTCGCTACCAACAGATCCTGGACGACTGACAGCGGAGAAAAAAAAGAAGAGGCTGAGTTTCATAGAATAGTTTCTTGGAACAAATTGGGAGAGCTTTGCTCTCAGCTTTTGTCAAAAGGAAGAAAAATATATGTTGAGGGAAGACTATCTACAAAAAGCTGGACAGGGCAAGACGGGGCACAGCGAACTACGACGGAAATAGTAATTGATGACATGATAATTCTTGACCCAAGAAGAGATGTTGTAGAAGGGGCTCCGGCGGAAGATTTCGAGCCTAAGGAAGAGGAAACTATAAAGGAAGAGGAAATTATAGAAGAACCCAAAGAAGAGAAAAAAGAAGGCACAAAGAAGAAAGAAGCTAAGGAAAAAGAAAGCGAAGGGGTAAATCCAGACGATATACCCTTTTAGGTATCCGAATTATTACGAATTCTTAGTCCGAATTGATTCGTATAAATTAGAATAAATAATTAGGATAAATTAGTATGAGCAAGAAAAAGATAATAAAAAGAAAAAGACAAGCTGTCCAGGAAGTGATGGAGGACTTCTTTAAAAAAAATGATAGGAAGCCTGATTTCTTGGAACATGACCTACTCCAGAAATTTATGAGTGAAAGAGGAAAGATACTTCCTCGGTCAAGGACGGGCCTTAGTGCAAAAAATCAAAAACGCTTATCCCGCGAAATAAAACGCGCGCGCTTTTTGGCATTTATTCCCTATACAGTAAAGCCTGAATAAGAGTTGTAAATTGGTAGTTGGGCTTTTAATAGCAGATAGTATTTTATATGAGAAGAAAATTTTCTCTCCGTCTATTTCAGATTTTTTTTATAATTATTATTTCCGTAGGAATCGGTTATTTTGTCGGACGATACCAAATCAATGCACGCTGGGAAAACTTCAGGCCGATAGTAGAGGTAAAAAACCAAAACCCTCCAGACCAGCAAACTCTTGATATGAGTCTTTTCTATAAAGTATTGTTTGAAATTAATGAGAAATATTATGACAAAAGTAAGATTGACGCGACAAAACTACTGCACGGCGCAATATCCGGAATGTTAGGAAGTCTTGACGATCCTTACACGGCCTTTTTTCCTCCTAAAGAAAACGAGTCATTTAAGACCCAGCTTGCCGGCGAATTTTCAGGAATCGGCGCGGAGCTTACTCTTAACGATCAAAATCAGGTAACGGTGGTTTCACCTCTTGACGGGTCTCCCGCGAAGAAAGCCGGAATAAGAAGCGCTGACGTAATTGTCAAAGTTGACGGTAAATCTACCTTCGGATGGGACTTGCCAAAAGCAGTTGAAACCATACGCGGAGAAAGGGGAACCAAGGTCGTTTTAACCGCAATACATGAAAGAGAAGAGCAGGCTGTTGATATTGAAATTATTAGAGATACAATAAAAATTCCAAGTGTAACTGCGTGGTTTAAATCCTTTGAGTGTAATAATAACTCGTGTACGCCAAAGGATAATTGCCCGAGCTGTTACGACATTGCCTACATAAGGCTTTCACAGTTTGGCCAGAAAACAAACGACGAGTGGCTTAAGAAGGTAAACGAACTTTTGCCTCAAATAAATCAGTCAAATAATTTTAAGGGGCTGATTTTAGATGTAAGAAGCAACCCAGGAGGCATTCTAGACGATGCGGTTTATATAGCGTCTGAATTTTTGGAAAAGGGAAAAGTCGTAGTGAAGCAGGAAGACGATAAGGGCAGACAAACCTCACTTACATCTGAAAGGCGGGGATTACTTCTAAATGTTCCGGTGATAGTGATGACAAATAAAGGCTCAGCTTCCGCTTCGGAGATTCTTGCGGGTGCCTTAAAGGACAATAATAGGGCAGAATTGGTCGGAGAAGATACATTTGGAAAAGGGACCATTCAGCAGCCGGTTGAGGTTGATGGCGGCGGAAGCGTTCATATATCTGTCGCAAAATGGCTGACGCCAAATGGGACATGGGTGCACGAGAAAGGGCTAAAGCCCGACATAGAAGTTGAGTATGACGCAACCGCAAGCGCCAAGCTTGAGAAAGACGAGCTAGATAATCAGCTAATCCGCGCCATCCAAGAGCTTTCTAGATAATTTTTTCATTAGAACCGGTATTAATTTGTTTAACCAGGCTCATTATTGTATAATTCACCCTTATGGAAAGAGAAAAGCGTCCTTTTGAGGACACGAAGCAATTTGTAAGAGACGTCTATGAAGATATGTATCTGGGAGAACTTCCTCTTGACTCTTCGCAGATTGACTTTGGCAGACCATATAGAAAGACTGGAGAGATATACTTTCAGGCGGAATTCGGGACTACGGTTATGAGAGCGGGGGACGAAATACCGCTTCTAATGATGCCTATTAACGGAAAGCCTGACAGTAGGACAAAAACTTCTAAAAGGCGTCCCAACGCGGCTCTTCTTTATATATTTGCCGACCCGAAAACAGAATTTGAGCCCTTCCAAAGTCGTGAGGAAATAGGAAAGTTGTACGGTGTAACATACGAACAAATAAGGCAGGATGTTAGTAAAAATTTGGAGGATTTACATAAAGTAGTTGGAGAAGATTTAAAACAGGAATATCCTCTAAGAGACCTTATAACCAGAAGACCACATACACTTAGCTCCAGAATCAATAGGTCGCTTAGCCATGGCGGTTCTTCTCTTGAAATTCGTCAAATGGTAAAAGAAGGCAGCCCAACAAAAGATATTAACCGCGAGTATGGAGCAAATAAAGTAAGTGCTGCAAGGCAAACTCTGAGAAGATGGGGGATGGAAGCGCCGCCGCACACACCGCAAAAGGATTATGGGGAAATTATTAGGAAAGTAAAAGATCCTGATACAACCATAGAAGAGTTACGTGAGCTTATCAGGGAGTTTGACAATGAAGGTAGCATTTCAAGATATAGCGCAAAAAAGCCCGGCGGTGTAATTCTGTCGGTATCAAATTTGCAGTTTGAGGCGTGGGGTAATAGGAACTATCGTAAAACCAAAGATGCATACAGGATACTAAAAGACGCCGGAATACCTGTTCACACATTTACCCAAGCCCAAAATTACAAGAGCGGAAGAACTGCAATTGGCAGATATTTCATAACTTTTAATGTCACAAAAGAAGAAACCTTAAAGGTTTTGCGGGACAATTCTTCAGGCAATAGGCATATTCCGGTAGAACAAATTGCTGGCGAGGCTTTGGAGAGTATTCCAAATACCAATCAGCTGTTTGGAACCAGAAAAGGAGAATGGGAACGAGTTTTCAGCAGGCAGTTTGGACTGAAAAATTACGATGAATTGGTTGAAATTGTCTCCGGTTCGGGGTTAGATATGCCGGTAGTAAAATATACGGTCCCAACTGATAGAAGTAGAGGATTATACATTAGAAAAAGCGACAGGGAAGCTTTTGACGAGTGGATTTCTGAAAGATTTAAGAAATAAGCAATATCTGCTTTTGCTTTCTTCCTCTGCTTACTTCTGTTAAAATTGCCTCATGGTAAGAATTTATAATACATTGTCCCGTTCTCTTGAAGAGTTTGAGCCTGTTGTCGCGGGAAAGGTAGGAATTTATACCTGCGGCCCTACAGTTTATAGAGATGTTCATATAGGAAACTTTAGAACTTATCTGACGACTGACATTCTTGTTCGACTTTTTAAATACAAAGAGTACGACGTAAAATCAGTAATGAATATTACAGATGTAGGGCATTTTAGATATTCAGCAGAAAAAAATAAAGTTATAGATCCTGTTATCGAGGAGGCAAATTTGCTGGGCGTAACGCCTTTAGAGCTATCTAGGCGATACACTGAAAAATTCATCTCTGATTCTAAGAAATTAAATATTTTGCCGCCCGATAACCTTCCTAAGGCATCAGAGCATATCGACGAGATGATAGAGGTCATTCAGGTTCTAATTGATAAAGGTTATGCTTATGAGTCCCGTTCGGCGGGTTCGACAAGCTCACCACGAGCAAGCTCAGGGCAAGCAGATGGGAATATTTATTTTAGCGTTGAAAAGTTTAAAGATTACGGAAAACTGTCGGGAAATACACTGGATAAAGCCGAAGCGCTTCTTGAGGCAGTAAGAGTTTCAAGAGAAACCGACAAAAAGGATAGCGCCGACTTTGCACTATGGAAGTCTCAAGAAGATAGAATTATGAGCTTTAAAAGTCCTTGGGGGCAGGGAGTTCCCGGATGGCATATAGAGTGTAGTGTTATGTCTATGAAGTATTTGGGCATTACATTTGATATTCATTTGGGAGGAGAAGATTTAATTTTTCCTCATCATGAGGATGAGATTGCGCAAAGCGAAGCTTTCTCAGGACGGAAATTTTCAAACTACTTTATGCACACGAGCTATCTTTTGGTAGACGAGGAAAAAATGTCGCGGTCCAAGAATAATATTTATACTCTAAACGACTTGAATAATAGAGATTTTAGCGCTATGGATTTTAAGTATTTGACTTACCAAACGCATTACAGGAGTTACATGAATTTTACGTGGGACGCGCTTAAATCATCCCGCACAGCATATCTTAAGCTTTTGGATTTTATGTCAAAAATTCCAAACAGCGGAGAAATTTCCGATAAGTATGAAGCAAAATTCATGGACGCAGTAGAAAAAGACTTAAACATGCCTAAAGCACTCGCGGTGCTTTGGGAGCTTATTCGCTCCAGTGAACCGGAGAGTAAAAAATACGGCACTATAAAGCTTTTTGATGGGATTCTAGGCCTTAAAATAATTGAGAATTCAAAGAAAATAATTGACGTTCCCGATGAAGTTAAACAAATGGCTGTGGACCGTGACAAACTGCGCGCTAAGAAAAAATATCTTCTCGCGGATCAGATTAGATACAAGATAGAAAAGAAAGGATATATCGTAGAGGATATGGAGAAGGGTAGCAGGGTACTAAAGAGAATTTAGAATGCAGAATTTATAATTCAGAATTTAGCAAATAAAATTTTATTCCTGAATTTCTGTTTCTATAATTTCTAATTTATTTCCACTGCCCGTTGCTACGTTTGTTTCATCCTCGAGTTTTGACAAAAGTTCTGCTGAAGGCGGAATATTTACGAAATGAATTACTCTTGTTGCGGAAATTGTATTGTCGTCTGTTTCAAACCCTATCACGATGACCCTTTGATTATTAGAAAGCTCTGAGAATCCAGATTCTTCAAGTTCCCCACCATCATTCACGATCATCGTATTAGTCGATTTCTCTATGTCTACCAATGTTTTCTTGCCGTCCAAACTTATAACCTCTATTTGAAAATCATCTTCATTGATATCAGAAATTGCTCCGTCTAAATGTACAGGGATAGAATCGGGCTGGGATATGAAGCGTGCTAATAACCTATCAGTGTCTCTATTGTAAAGCCCTACAAATGAATAGACTACATCCGATTCCAAATCGGAAATTCCAAAATCGTCGTCTTCAAAATCAAATTTTGTAAGCTCGTCCACGTCAATATCTATGTTTTCACCATTAGTATCTTCAACTGTTAACTTTGTGTTGGAGCTTTCCTTAACAGTTCCGATAATACCTTTCTTCTCAACCAGATTAAGCTCGGCAACTTTGCTGGCGACGATGTCCTTAATTCTTTGTACCTGCTCAATCTCCTTGTCATTCTCAGGAATTTGATTTCCCGAAGGAGCTGTTGTAGGGGTTGTTTCTTGCGCTATGACCGTATTTGGCAATATGAGTAAAAGAATAAGCGTAAAAATAATTTTTTTCATTTAAAATTCCTCAGTCGTATAAGTAACTACAATTTCTTTTTTTGTTTCTCTCCCGTCGGGCGAGATGCTTCTTACTATTAAAAAATTGGCACCTGCGTCTATGCCGATAGTAATTGAAAATTTTCCGTCAGTTGATGGTTTTCCGGAATCGTCTTCCTGGTTTGAGGAAACAATTACAATATTTTCGGGGTTGGTTGTTCCTTTAACCGAAATAGTTCTTTTGTCAGTTAGGCTTCCATCAGCTGGCTCGCTGACTTCGAGAAGCAGATTCTCCGTAACTTGCCTTTTTTGCGAAGAATCTTGATCCCTATCCTGCGCAGTTTTTGTTCCCGAAAAAAAATTCTGGTATACAAAAAATGCCGCTGTAGTTATTATTAGTCCCGAGATCACAGCGAGAACAATAATTATTAAACGTTCCTTCATGAAGTAATTGCCTATGATAGTTGAAAAAAATTATGTTGTCAAGAAATTGTTATTGTGATAGGATAGAACTCACCTCATGGAGATACAACTTTTTAAAAACGGAGTAAAAATAGGAACAGACAAGGCTACTGTCTATATCGATCCTGAAAGTACTGTCGATAGGGGCGTAGTTATTTTAACAACTCCGAATGCCTCTTTTACGACGACAGACGAAAGGCTTATCGTAGAAGGTCCGGGAGAGTACGAATTTCAGGGTATACATATTAAGGGTATAAGAAAGGATAATGTCTTATCTTTCACCATTTCCTCAAATGAAAGAGAAATTTATATAACTACGAGTGAAGGATTCAGTTCAATTCCCGATGACGAGCCTTTTGATGCGGTGGTTGTTAGGGTTACATCACCGCTTGATAATTCGGTAGTTTCAAAAATGCCGTATCCATTAATTTTTATTGACAGTAAAAAAATGCTGTCGGATGAAATTGAAGTAGAGATGGTTAAGAATATAAATTTAAAAAAGATAAATATTGACGAAAGAAATATATTTGTTCTCCAATAAGATATGGCAGTTGTTAGAATTCCTCCCCATGATTTCGATGCGGAGCAAGCGATGCTCGGGTCTATTTTGATAGACAAAGATACAATGACAACTTTGTCTCAATTGGTCTTTTCAGATTATTTTTACGAGGAGAAGCACAAAATAATCTATGACGCGATGCTCTCTCTATATGAGGAAAGGAAAGCTATAGACCTTCTCACAATTACTAATTATCTTAAGAAAAAAAAGACCATTAAGCAAGTCGGAGGGGCGTCATACTTATCAGAACTTACAAACGCAGTTCCGACATCTGCAAATAGTGAGTACTATGCACAAATTGTAAGAGATGCTTATATCAGGCGCTCTTTAATTCAGCTTGGAAGCCGTATGACTGACTGGGCTTTTGCCGAGGAAAAGGAGGCGTCAGAAATCCTAAATGAAGCGGAACAGGAAATATTTAAAGTTTCCCAAGAACATATCAATAAGGGCTTTATCCAGCTTAAGGAGGCAATTGCAGAAAGCTTTGACAGGCTTGATGAGCTTCACAAAAAAGGAGAAGGGTTAAGAGGGCTTGCGACGGGATTTGTGGATATCGATAATCTTCTTTCCGGTCTGCAGGATTCGAATCTCATAATTCTGGCCGCCCGTCCCGGACAAGGAAAGACGGCACTTACCGTTAATATAGCGCAGTATGTAGGCTCTGTCGACAAGCTTCCGGTCGGGATTTTTTCACTTGAGATGAGCAAGGAAGAGCTAGTGGATAGGCTTTTAGTAAGCCAGAGCGAGATTGACGCATGGAGGCTTAAGACCGGAAAGCTTTCAGATGAAGACTACGAAAGGCTTTCAGTCGCGATGGGAAAATTAGCTGAAGCGCCTATTTTTATTGATGATACTCCGGGGTTGACGGTAGCTGATATGCGCTCGAAGGCCCGTCGCCTTCATGCTGAGCACGGTTTGAAGCTATTAATTGTTGACTATTTACAATTAGCTAACCCGGGAAAACGATTTGAGAACAGGGTTCAGGAGGTAACTTATATTTCTCAGAACTTAAAAAATATCGCAAGAGAACTTAAAATTCCTGTAATAGGAGTATCACAACTCTCGCGCGCAGTAGAACAGAGGGGCGGAGGGAAGCCGCAGCTAGCTGATCTGCGGGAATCAGGAGCTATTGAGCAGGACGCGGACGTAGTCATGTTCCTTTATTCCGCTGATGAGGAATTTACCAGCCAGCGCATAGTAAATGTATTAATTGCAAAACACAGAAACGGACCGGTAGGCGAGAAAGAGCTTTTGTTCCGCGGCGACAAAATAAAGTTTTATAATGTAGAGGCAAAAAGGGCAGAGCAATAGAATAGTTTAGAATTTTTCAGATGTGGACCTACCGAGAATCGAACTCGGATCTCAGCAATGCGAATGCTGTGTTCTACCATTAGACCATAGGCCCCATTAAATTATCAATTTACAATTCTGGGTGTGGGCGGAGAGGGAGCTGAATGGTTCTGCGAGCTCACCACAAGCCCCTCTTTGTGGCCGGAGAGAGATTCGAACTCTCACGATGTTGCCATCACTGGTTTTTGAGACCAGCTTGTCTACCATTCCAACATCCGGCCTTACCCTTTACTTTTGAGCCTAGTTATTATATACTTTTTACTTGTTTTGAACAACTAATATGAAATTACAAGATATGTACCAACTTGCCTTAGATATGGGTATTAAAGCAGACCCAAGGGGTAAATCCGGTATAAAAAAGCTATTCGAAAGAGCAAAAAAAGACTATAAAGATCTTCCTGAGAAAAAGAAAAAGTTTTTTGATAAGGAAGCTTTCATAAATCCATATAGCGATACAAGAATTTTATTTGGTGACCCCCGAAAAGAAATAAAAAAGGTTATGGCGGGAATTGACGCAGAAGGGACCGAGGTGCTTCTTGCGGATAGGCTTACTGAGAAGGCTCGTTCGACAGGCTCAGGGCAAGGCATTGACCTGGTTATTTCGCATCACCCGACAGGCCACGCCCTGGCGTCATTAGACGAAGTAATGGATGTACAAGTTGACATGTACGCACAAGCCGGAGTTCCGGAAAATATCGCGCACGCGCTTTTTGAAGAAAGAAAATCGCACGTAAGACGGGGTATAGGGCCTCTTAACCACGCGCAGGCAGTAGATGCTGCCCGTCTTCTTGAAATGCCCCTTATGGCGATTCACACTGTTTGGGACAATCTGGGGAATGAGTTCATGAACAAAAATGTTGAAAACAAAAAATTCGATTCTGTTGGAGATTTGCTTGACGCGATAAACGAAATTCCCGAGTTTACGGAAGCAGTAAAAGGGAAGGCGGCACCAAGTATTGTCGCGGGAAGCCCTAAAAACAGAACAGGGAGGGTTGTGGTAAGTTTTACGGGAGGAACTAATCCTTCAAAACAACTTTATGTTGAACTTGCAAAAGCAGGAGTCGGAACAATCGTTGAAATGCATGTTCCGGAGGACGCTGTGCAAGAGCTTAGGAAGATGCATGTTAATGTCATAGACTGCGGGCACATGGCGGCAGACAGTATTGGCGCTAATTTATATCTGGACGAATTGGAAAAGCGTGGGGTAGAAGTAATTCCTTGCTCAGGACTTATCCGCGTCAAGCGCGGAAGAATTAAGAAGTAGGAAGCAAGAATCAAGAATAATATTTGCTTGCTAGTTTTTATACTTAATACTAAATACTTGATACTTAATACTATTTTATGATTTCAGTTACGGATCTGCGCGCAGGCACAACTTATAAAGAAGGCAGCGATTTGCTGCAGGTATTGTCTTATGAGCATATCAAAATGGGTCGAGGAAGCGCGAATATAAAAGTGAAGGTGAGAAATTTGAAAACCGGTGCAATTGTAGAAAAAAGCTATATTAGCGGAGCGAATGTGGATAACATAGCCTTAACTAATCGGGAGATTCAGTTTTTATATAAGGACGCGGATTTCGCGTCTTTTATGGACCCCACTAGCTTTGAGCAAAAAGAGATTCCTCTAAAAAATATTTCCGGCCACGAATTTCTTATCGAGGGGAATAAATACACTTTGCAGTTTTATAACGAAGAACCCTTAGAGATAATGCTTCCTCCTAAAATTACGCTAAAAGTAGTAGATACGGCGCCGGGCGTTAAAGGCAACTCAGCGAGTAATGTCTATAAAGATGCTGTTCTTGAGAACGGAATGAACATTCGTGTGCCTCTTTTTATTGAATCAGGAAATTCAGTTGTTGTCGACACGAGAGACAATAGTTATACTAAGAGAGCATAATGTCTTCACGCTCACCTCATACTTTAGAACAGCCAAGCCCAAGGCTTATTGACGTTCTAAAAAATCCTGCATTTTTTATTTTCTCGCTATCGGTCATTTTCTCCCAAATAGCTTTTAACATGATGAATATCGTTTTGATATTTCTAGCCTTTACCCTTACTTCCTCAAACTTAGCCGTATCTTTTTTAATCTTGGCCATTACAATTCCCCAAGCGCTTTTCAGCTTTATGGGGGGAATCTTGGGAGATGCTAAAAATAAGCGATTTATTTTAGTCGGGGGAAATATTATTAGGGCGCTATTTGTGATGCTTTTTTTCTTTTTCAGCGACTCTCTTGCCTATTTATACTTTGCTTCATTTGTAATTTCTACGACAACTCAATTCTACGTACCGGCAGAAACACCCATTATCCCCCATATAGTAAAAAGGCATTATTTACTGGCAGCAAATTCTTTATTCGGAGTTTTTCTTTTCGGATCTGTTCTGATAGGTTACGTTCTCGGCGGACCGCTTATTAAGTTTTTCGGCCATTCCTATAGCTTTTTAGTCATCGCGGCGCTTTACCTTTCCGCGACAATTTTTGCTTATTTAATCCCCAATATCCCTCCTTCCGAAAAAATCGGATTCACAGAAAAAGGAGGGCTAAAGAGTTTTAAGGAAATAATAGCAGTTGTGTATGAGGAGCTGACCTCATCGATAAGAAATATTATGAAGAAAAGAGAAGTTGCCTCAGCCATACTTTTTCTCGCGTTATCGCAAGTGATTACCCTTATAATGGCGACAATTATTCCGGATTTTGCTGTTACAAGCCTAGGTATTGAAGCAGCGGATATATCAATAGTGATATTTGCACCCGCAGCATTAGGTATGATCTGCATGTCTCTTTTTATAGGCGCGTATTTTAGAAATGCGAGCGGGAATAGTCTTATGAATTTAGGCATATTTTCATCATCAATTATTTTGTTTTTGCTTGCAGTTATTCCGCATCAAAATTTTTTCCTTCCAATTGTAGGAGCAGTGATCCTAGCTTTTCTGGCGGGGGCCGCTAACGCGTTAATTTTTGTACCTTCACAAACCATAATTCAATCAAATATAGATGATAAATACAGATCAAAAATTTACGGGCTGCTTTTTACTCTCGCCGGAGTTATAGTTCTCATCCCATTAATTTTAACCGGCTTATTCGCAGATATTTTCGGTTCTGAAGCAATTTTAATTGCCCTTGGATTTACCATTCTAATTATAGGGATAAAGCGGTTGAATTTAAGCAAGAAAATTAATTAGATAATTATGATTTTTTTACTATTGCTATTTCTGTTTATCTCGTCTTTTGTACTTTTCATAACCTCGAGGCACGATTTTGTCCTTCTAAGGCAGAATATTTCCATAAGGCAGATCTTTGATAGGGCGCTTGTGATTATGCTTGTCTCATTAATTTTTTCGCGGGCATTTTATCTAATTGATGAAAGGCAGTTTGATGTTTTTCTTAACCCGTTGCGTTTTCTACATATAGGAATTTTTTGGGGATTTAATTATTTTTCCATATTTGTAGGAGCCTTAGTTGGGGTATTTATTTTTTTTAGGAAAAGAAAAAACGCTTTAAAAATACTGGACATTTATACTTTATCTTTTTATCCGCTTTTAATTTTTGAATTCGTGTCCTATCTGCTGTTGAATAGTTACAATTTGTTAGTAATTTTGCCTCATCTGGTTTTGGTAATTATTCTTTTCGGATTATTTATAAAAATATATACAGGTTTTGGAATAAAAGATGGAGTAGTGTCTTTTCTGATTTTAATTTTGGCCTCCGCTCTATATTTATCCATGTCTTTTTTTAAGTCAGGCGCGTTATTACTTTATTCTCCGATTCAGATTGTTGCGGGAATGGTTATAGCTCTTTCGATTTACTTTTTAGTCTTGATAAAACTGGATTATTTTAACGAGAAATGAACAGCAATTTTAAAAAGGAAAACAATGAAGAACCCAAGGTGTTATTTGAGGATAATGATTTTATTGCTGTTTCAAAACCGGCTCATATGATAGTAAATAAATCAGACACTTCGCTTTATGAATATACGCTCCAGGACTGGGCGGAAAACAATATTAAATATAAAAAATTAGATATAAAAGATAAAGAAGAATCGGATTTTTATAAAAGAGCCGGAATAGTGCATAGATTGGATAAAGAGACTTCAGGAGTTATATTAATTGCAAAAAATGAAGAGGCTTTTGAAAATCTTCAAATGCAGTTTAAAAATAGGCTTGTAAAAAAAGCCTATCTAGCGCTTTGCCATGGGGAGATAAGAGACGGCGGCAAAATTGCCGTTCCTGTCGGCAGGCTGTCTTGGAACAGGAAGAGATTCGGGGTTACGCCGGAAGGAAGAGAAGCGGTTACTGAATTTTTGCCCATTTCCGTTTACAGAAATCCTGATGATGAAAAAGAAACGCTGTCTCTCATCAAGCTTTTTCCCAAAACCGGTAGAACTCATCAACTAAGAGTCCATCTTAGATATATAAATCACCCCATTTATTCGGACCTTTTTTACGCAGGAAGAAAACAATCCAGAAGGGACAGGAGAAGGCTTGGCAGGCATTTTCTTCATGCCGAGGAAATCTTTTTTTTGCATCCCAAAACAAAAAAGGAAATAAAAGTAACAGCGCCCTTACCAAGTGACCTTGATTCCTTTATTAAAGCACTCGAAAAGATAGCTTAGCGCTGTTGATTTAGCTCCGTATATAGCCTAAACTGGAAATATG
>Ga0210057_1002744_pt1 | contig 24948 bp, 22 predicted proteins | sample CryGeyCG2114_010_2_FD_183968 | JGI IMG/M metagenome (GOLD analysis project Ga0210057, IMG submission 183968) | Groundwater microbial communities from aquifer - Crystal Geyser CG10_big_fil_rev_8/21/14_0.10 (SPAdes) (version 2) | ecosystem: Environmental > Aquatic > Deep subsurface > Groundwater ...
CGAGGGCGGGCAAAAATTCCTTCCCCCCAACCCCCTTCCTTTTTGCCCGCCCGAGCGTTCAGTTTGGCGCGCGAAGCGCGCCATCAGTTCCGTTCAAAATGGGTTCGGATTTCGTCAAACAAACGCAAAGATAAAGATAGCTTATAGCAAATAACTAGTGGCGATGCGGAAGCACAAAAAAATAATAACAGGAGTTTAATAATGTATACTAAATAAGTATGCCAGAACGATCCAACTCTTTTTAGCCAGAGCAAGACCATACAGAAGAACCACAACCCCGAGAAAAAGCAATACTTTGTTCTTGTGGTAATTATCTTCCATGTCCAGCCTGCGGCTTAACAGTAGAAAAGGATAAAGAGCAAAAAGCTCAACGAATGAGAGAAGCTGACAAAAAAGGCCCTGAAATATCGCGTTGGAATATTCTACGTCGGCTTGAGCGTCACCTGACTGACAATGATAGATAAACACAAAGAAACCCCGGTTATCCGGGGTTTCTACTAACTAATTTATCTTATTTAAAAATTTACGCCGCTTTTTTAAGCTCTTCTTCTTTGACTGGCAAATTTTCTGGGGCCTTACCGTGCCAAAGCTTGAGTGCTTCTTCGGCAGCAGCTCTAACTTTACCTCTAATTTTAACTGCTTCTGAGCCTTCTGCTTTTTCTAATTCGGCACGCGCTTTGCGCATTCTCTCTGCAGCCTCACGGGCAGCTTCTAAATCTACTATGTTGCCCATTTCTGGATTATATCCTCGTTCCATAATTTTGCATTATGGTGAATAAACCCACCACTACCCTAGCGAAAAAAGACAATTTGGTCAACCCTACCCGCGAATCAACAGAAGATACTCTTTGTTGCCCCCCTTGCTGCCGACAATGGGTGATTCGGTCATTTGTTCAACGACGGCGCCAATGGCCGCGAGTTCACTTTTCACTTTAGCAATGACGTTTGGCAAGAACTCTTCTTTTACCTTTCCGGCCTGACGCCAAGCGGGTTCCGCTTCGTAGTGTGGCTTCATAAGAGAAATGATGCACCCGTCCGGTTTTAAAAGTGTTAGGGCGTTGGGCACAATCAACTTCTGCTTCGTCCAGCCAACGTCAATGGCGATAACATCTACGGGCTCTGGTAGTTCGACGTGAAGCGCGTTGGTGCGCTCTAGTACTACAACCCGGGTATCGTTACGTAGTTTCCACTCTAGTACACCGTACGCCGTATCGACGGCATAGACCTTTACTGCTCCGTTTTGCAGTAGACAATCGGTAAAACCACCAGTAGAGCAGCCAAAATCAGCGCACAACTTTCCGTTCACCTTAACCCCAAACGTGGTAATGGCATGCGCCAATTTCTGTCCGGCGCGTGAGACAAAATCGATGGTCATAAAAAGGTAGCTAACATTTCAGAAAGTGGCGGTACTAAAGAAAACTGAGAAATCTCATCAGGTAATACCCACCGATACTCGGTGTGCTCTTCATTCAATTTCAAAACAGGAAACTCGCGCAGATCAAGAAGTGTTGGAAAAATCGTCCACCTTACCCCAACATCGGTATCGTTATAGATAATAGGGTTTACGTAGGTAAGTTGTCGTACCTGCTCCTGACGAACACCTAACTCTTCGTGCAGTTCGGCAAACACTTTTTTGTGAAGCGCTACCGGTTCATCTAGATATCCAGCAACGACGTTCCACCTGCCCTTGTAGTAATGCACCTGACTGCTTCGTTTGAGCAATAACAATTTTTTTTCAAAACGAACGGCAGCACTTAACACCGGAGCCGCAGTTGCGCTATGATAATCTACCCGACCGCCAGGAAAACGCGGCAGTGTCTTTCCGAGTTCCACTACAACACTAATTATGTCAGGCTCACCTATTTGCATAGAGATAATCCGTCAGGTCTTCTAGTTGATAAATAATATAATCTGCTTGTGCCAACGACTCCCTGCCAACCGTTTGCGCAAAACCGACAGCACGCATATCGGTCGCGCGCGCTGCCGCAATGCCATTAGGCGCATCTTCGACTACGACACATACGTCGGGTGGCACGCCGAGCTTACGGGCCGCCAGCAAGAAAACAGCCGGATCGGGCTTTGAGCGATTATCGACGTCGGCAATAGAATAGATGTGCTCCGCAAAGTAATTTTTTAAATCAAGTTTTTCAATAACCGGCTGAAGAAGTGTTGGATGCAGTCCTGTGGCGACAGCGGTACGGTAACGATTCTCGAGATTCGACCAAAGCACGGTAAACCCTTCAATAAATCCGATCTGCCTTTTAAACAACTCCTCGACGATGGCCAATCGCTCACACACCAGCGCTTCTGGATCACCAGAAAAACCATAGCGCTCTTGCAAGCACTGAACGCCATCGGTGAGCGCAAATCCCATCAACGTATTCTTTAGCGCTAATTCTTCTTGCGCAGAGATCACAATGCCTCGGCGACCAAGAAAAAGGCGACCCTCTTCATTCCACAACTTTTGCGTATTGATGACGACCCCTTCTAGGTCAAAAATGATTGCTTCTATCATAGCTAGAACAGCGTACACCGCTAGCTTGCCCTCGACAACCCAGCCTTTGCAGATACTCAAAAAACAGCTACAATGCCGCAGCTGACCTATGTCTTTCACTCGTCGAATTGAACCGTTTACCTGCATTCATTGCGCTACCAACGTCAAAGGTGACGGGTACACCAACCACTGTCCCAAATGCCTCTGGTCGCAGCACGTTGATATCGACCCTGGCGACCGAAAAGCTACCTGCCGTGGTATGATGGAACCCATTGCCACTGAATGGACAAGGGATGGGTACACTGTTCATCATCGCTGCCAAAACTGCGGAGCAGTCAAAAGGAACCGTTCCAGCTCTTCCGATGATAGTAAACTTCTTATATCATTAGGAAAGAATCCACTGCCAAACAATCGGCAATAAAGGGTTTTTCTTATAAAGTTATCCACAGGTATGGCTTTTTTTTGGGGTCTCGTCATTGTCGTTCTAGGCACGCTTCTCGTACTGTATACCGAATCAATACTCTCTTTTGCAGGTAGCATGGGTTGGGCAGAGAGTTGGCTTCGCTTCTATGGCGGCTCGCGTCTCGGCTACAAGCTGGTCGGCATCATCGCAATTATTATTGGGCTACTTATGATGACAGGACTCGTCGGTAACGTTGTTTTGTGGCTTTTTGGCGGACTCTTTGGTAGTTTTGGTACAGTTCCAGTTTCTCCTGCGGGCTCGTAGCTCAGTTGGTAGAGCGCTCGGTTTGCATCCGAGAGGTCAGGGGTTCGAATCCCCTCGAGTCCACCACTTATCGTTTATAAAAAATAAAATAAAAAAACTTTTATTTGTAAAATAATTTTTGAATGCGCAACGCGCATTTATTTTTTTGCAAAAAAATATTGTTGACATAATTTTTTTGTTGTATAATAACAGAAGTTACAAAAGAAAAAATTTTAACACATGCGCACGGTTACAAAAAAGTAACGTGCACTTCGGAAGGAGGTGATTTCAATGGCAGCAAAGAAAAAAGTAGGAGCAAAGCGAAAACCGGCAAAGCGGAAGGTCGCAAAAAAGCGAACCGTTAAGAAAGCCGCGCCAAAGCGAAAAGTCGCGAAAAAGAAGGTCGCTAAGAAGACTACGAAAAAGAAATCGACCCGCCGAAAGGCGAAGAAGCGCTAACTCGGTTAGCGTAACGCAAAAGAGAGTCCTTACGGACTCTCTTTTGCTTTGTTAAAAATTATGCAAAAAGCTTTTTTTGTTTTTTCTTTTTTACAGCGTTGCCCTCACTAACCGATACTATGCCAAATACACCGTCATAACCGGCTACAATTTTTATCTTTTTTAACCTAACACGTTCTATTGCTTTGGCAACTTCTAGAAATCCAGCTTCATAAATAGTGCTGATTGGAACGCTAAGAAGCAAATCAAACTCGGTACCGAGCTTTGGCACGAGAGCATCGTAAACAACAGCGACTCGTTTTGTTTTTTTACCAACACCTAACACCTCAGCGATAATCTCCCGAAGCGGAACGATGTAATTAAACGGCACACGACCAGAAAATGTGGTGGCCGGTTTACGGTCGGCAAGATCGTTAACTCGACTAAGTACCCCAACCGTAATGAGCCGCCCGCACTTTGGGCAACGACCGCCATAGCGTTTCGTTTCCTCCGGGGTAAGGCGCAACTTACAAGCCGCGTGCCCATCGGTATAATACTTACCCTCTTCCGGGTAAAATTCAATGGTAGAGAGAAAACCGTCTGATTCTACACCGCGCACAATAGCGAGCAGACGCTGATAGGTAAGCCCACTACCGCGTTTGAAAACATTTGCTTCACGTCCAAGATTATCAAGCGAATGTGCGTCCGAGTTAGAAAGAAGTCGAATGCCATCAAGCGCCGAGAGTCGCCAATTCATAGGTGGATCGGAAGAAAGACCGGTTTCTATAGCTGGAATATGTGGCGTCAACTCTTCGAAACACTCTTCGATACTGTCAAAACCAGACTTTGAACCAAACAGAGAAAACCAAGGTGTCCAAGCATGCGCCGGAATGACCAACGCATCTGGGGTGGTGTCGAGTACTATTTTTAAAAGCTCTTTTGCGTCCAGTCCTAAAATGGGTCGTCCATCAGCCATCAGATTGCCAATTTTTTCTAATCGTTTAGCGAGCGCATCGGCGACCTTAAGCGTTGGCACAATTACCAGCACGTGCTGACGTCGAACTTTTCCGCCTTTGCTATAGATACAAGAAATTTCTACCGAAGGAACGAACTCAACCGGTGCAATGGTAGCAACACCTCGAGCCCGATAAAAACCCGACGAGGATTGTTCAAGTTCTTCGTGCAGTAGCCGCCGCCACCCTGGATGCGTGAAATCACCTGTTCCCATCAGATGAATACCCTTTAGGGCAGCAGTTCTTGCAATGTTCGGTATCGTTAACCCTTGCGAACAGGCGCGAGAAAATCGAGAATGAATATGCAAATCAACAATGACGCCCTCGGACATACTAACCAATCTCACGGGCAAAACGTTCGGCAACGTGCAACTCGTCTAGTGTGTTGGCACCTATCCCCAGTCGCCAATCTTTAAGCACCATGGGGCGCACCTGCAACCCGTCGGCTACCGCTAGCGCGATGAGATCGGTTAGGTAATACTCCTTTGAAACGTTCTTTTTTTGCAGACGAGGTAACGTTTTCCATAACCACGCAGCCTCAAAGCAGTACTGCCCAGAATTTACCTCACGAATTGCCCGTTCTTTTTTTGTGGCATCCTTGTACTCAATGCAGGCACGAATACTACCAGTTTTTTTATCTCGAACAATTCTTCCGTAGTTTTTGTAAAGCTGTCGAAACCCGCGATAATCAGGAACGCTAATGGTTATGCATGAAAGCGCTGGACGTTTCCCTTGCGCCGCACGGACAAGCTGCCGCAACATTACTGGTGTCACGAAGGGATGATCGCCATAGGTAACAACAACGTAATCAACCTTCCCTTTCAATGCTGACTCGGTAACGGCAACGGCGTGTCCGGTACCAAGTGAACGATTTTGCAAAACGTAGTAGGCCCGTTTGCCGACCGCTTGTTTTACAAGACTACCTTTGTAGCCAATAACAATCGTTGGCTTACCGTCTAGTTTGCTATTCTCGGCAGCAGTAACGGCGCGCAGAATCATTGGCTTGCCGGCAACCGGTACCAGCACCTTTGGTAATGCGTGTCCCATTCGCTTGCCTTTACCGGCAGCCAAAATAACAATGCCAACTCGTGGTTTTTTCATAGCCTCACTATGCTAGCAAAAAATAGGCAACTATGCGACAAAACCCCCACAGGTTGTCCCGCGAGGGTTCTTGGTAACGAGCGTGAGCTCCACGGTCCTGGCGCTGACCTACTTTCCCCTGAAGAGTATCATCGGCGCTGACGGGCTTAACGGCTGTGTTCGGGATGGGAACAGGTGTACCCCCGCCGCAAGAAGCACCAGGACTGTGGAGCCCACAGTTAGTGTTGCACAAATAGAAAGGAAGCGATGTTAACCAACATCAGCATCGAGGCATTGACCGATTAGTACACCTCCGCTGAATCCCTTGCGGAACGTACACGTAGTGCCTATCAACCCAATAATCTCTTGGGGGTCTTAAATGAAACCTAATCTTGGAGACGGCTTCACGCTTAGATGCTTTCAGCGTTTATCCTAACCAAACTTGGCTACCCAGCGATGCCCTTGGCAGGACAACTGGCACACCAGAGGTTTGTTCTTCCCGGTCCTCTCGTACTAAGGAAGAGACTCCGCAAGTTTCCGCGCCCGTGGCGGATAGGAGACCGACAACTTTGTTACTCTCGCACGTTTCCGCGCAAGGCCTCGGACGTTTCCGCCGAGATCTGCATGTCGCCATGCAGTTCGGACTATATCTTTCCGGCCCTTTCTGAAAAGGACTAGATTCGGCATATAGTCTCTGAGGGTTTTACACAATTCTTTGCCGACGATACCGGCCTTGGCCGTTCATCGCATAGGCAATTTTTATGATTCTCTTTACTCCACGACTATCTCGATGCTCGCCCATATTCATGAGCTCTACAATCTGAGAAAATCGTTCGTAATCCATTCGTTTCTCGGTCCGTAATGGATACCGCTGAAAAAATGGAAGAATCTTAGTGGTGAGATCGTCACGATTGCGAACAACGTAGACAAACGTCACGTCGTTCTCTCGTGCATGGTGATTCTCTTTCACATAGCCACAACCGAAAAACGCTGTCAGTTCATGAAGAACATGCTGACTCGATTTTCGTTGCGAAACGTGAAATTCTGGAATAATTTTCCAGTCCGTTTTCATGCGCTCATCTCTATAGATTGCTACATGGAAACTTCCGTCACCATCAACGAAACCTGAAATATACCACGGATTGGGTAACCTTCCCTGCTGATTGCCTGCACTCATCACATTGTCACGTTATATAGAATAGTATACCACGTAGTGTGAGATTCTTCGAACCTCTACTCCTGTTTGAGATTCGGTCAGGGTTTCCAGCATATAGCCGAATTTATAGACAGCAAGGTCTTACTGTCTCACGACGTTCTGAACCCAGCTCGCGTGCCGCTTTAATTGGCGAACAGCCAAACCCTTGGGAGCTTCTCCACCCCCAGGATGCGACGAGCCGACATCGAGGTGCCGAACCAGGCCGTCGCTGTGGACGCTTGGGCCTGACTAGCCTGTTATCCCCGGAGTAGCTTTTATCCGTTGAGCTTCGACCATCCTACATTGGATCGTCGGATCACTAAGTTCTGCTTTCGCAACTGCTCCTCTTGTTGGAGTTGCAGTAAAGCTGGCTTGTGGCTTTACCCTATCGTCCCGGTTTCCATCCGGGACTAGCCAACCTTTGTAAACGCCTCCGTTACCATTTAGGAGGCAACCGCCCCAGTTAAACTACCCACCAGCTACTGTCCCCTGCACCGGTTTCACGGTGCTGGGTTAGGGTTGTAAATACGCAAGGGTGGTATCTCACTGTTGCCCGAAAGCTCCCACCTATACTGAACAGGCGTATTCCCAACTCAATAGCAAGCTATAGTAAAGCTTCACGGGGTCTTTTCGTCCGGCCACGGGTCAAGGGCATCTTTACCCCTCTTGCAATTTCGCCGAGTCCCTCGTTAAGACAGTTTTCAAGTCGTTATGCCATTCGTGCAGGTCGGAACTTACCCGACAAGGAATTTCGCTCTTCATTGTTACGTAGCGTGAAACTGGAAAAACCAGTTACCGCACGGACGAATCATTTCTGTTCGTCTCTCTGTGTCGCCACAGAGATCGGACTATATCTTCACGGCTCTCTCTTTGACAAAGAGCGCGGTCTAGCGTGTAGTCTCTGAGGATTCTCTAGCCGTATTTTTTTTCTGTTCATTTGTGACTTCAGTTGCACTATTTTTTGCAATCCTCGCCTCTCTAAATGTTCAGCTCGCTGCATCATACCGACTGCCTGACAGAAAAATATAAAATCTTTTTGCTTGGCAGTTTCGAGTGGCAGTCGCCGAAAGAAAGGAATAATGTGGTTCGCTAAATCGTCAATTGATCGTACGCAATACCGGTAAATTGGTTCCTGATGGTTATCGTAACGTCAATTAACATAACTATGACCACGGTCGAAGAATTGCTGTATCCGCTTAAGTATACCAAGGCTTTTCTTGCCTTGCGTAATCACAAACTCCGGAAAAATTTGGTAACCAAGTTTTGTTGTACGGTTACGGTTGCAACTTATAGAGAAACAACCCCCACCATCAACAAAACCAACTACCCAATACGGCTCTAGTCTTTCCTGCTGATTGTCTGCACCAAATTTTGTGTTACTTGGCATAGTATCTATGGAATAATATGACCATAGTCAATTTGGATACAACAGATGTTCCAGCATATAGCTAGTTTTTCTCTTACGTCTTCGCGGCATACGAAGTTCAGAGGAGGGCTCACACCTCACTAAGGCAGCATTCCACCTTAGGACGATTATAGTTATCGCCGGCGTTCGTCAGCGCTTCGATTCAAGGCTGCCGGCCCGAAGGCCATGACCAATCCCCTTAACGTTCTGACACTGGCCAGGCATCAGCCCCTATACATAAGCTTTCGCTTTCGCAGGGACCTGTGTTTTTGGTAAACAGTCGCTTGAAATCTTTAGCTGCGACCCCGACTTGCGTCGGGGCGGACCTTATTCCGAAGTTACGGTCGCTATTTTGCCGAGTTCCTGAACGAGGGTTCTCTCGTACACCTGAGGCTACTCGCCTCGCCTACCTGTGTCGGTTTGCAGTACGGTTTACCTCCGCCGTTTCGCCATTACAGCAAAACGATACGTTGCTTTTCTGGGTTCTCTCTCCACCTCCATTGACTCTACCTTGCGGCTTTGTCTGCGCCTTGCGGCACGTATATAGCCAAAAAACGTGGAAACTTTGAGAAAACGCACAACGCTCAAACGGAAGCAAGTGCAGGAATATTAACCTGCTCATCCATCGACTACGCCTTTCGGCCTCGCCTTAGGACCGACTAACCCTGGGTCGATTGTCGTTGCCCAGGAACCCTTAGGCTTACGGTGGGGAGGGTTCTCACCTCCCTTTATGCTACTTATGCCAACATTCTCACTTCTGAACACTCCAGGATCCCTCACGGGTCTCCCTTCAACGCAGTTCAGAACGCTCCTCTACCACCCCTCCGACGAATCGGAGAGATCCGGAAATTCGGTACTAGATTTAAGCCCCGGTATATTTTCGGCGCAAGACGATTTGACCAGTGAGCTGTTACGCTTTCTTTAAAGGATGGCTGCTTCTAAGCAAACCTCCTGGTTGTTTCAATCGTCTCACCTCCTTTTACACTTAATCTCCCGTGTTCCGGCATATGCCGGAACGCCAGGCTCCGTACCCGCAGGTACGAAGAGATTTAGGGACCTTATTTGCCGGTCTGGGCTGTTTCCCTTTTGACTGATGGAGCTTAGCCCCCATAGTCTGACTACCACAGTATAACGATCTCAGTATTCGGAGTTTGGTTGAAAGTCGTAGGATTGCTCCACCGCCTCTCATTCAGTGCTCTACCCCTGAGTGCCACTGTGGCGCTAGCCCAAAAGCTATTTCGAGGAGAACCAGCTATCGCCGAGTTCGATTGGAATTTCACCGCTAACCACAGCTCATCCCCGCGTGTTGTACGGCGCGTGGGTTCGGACCTCCCGGTGCCTTTCGGCAACGTTCATCCTGGCCATGGCTAGATCACCCGGCTTCGGGTCTTGTTCCTACCGCTGGTTCATACTGCAGTCAGCGGCAATCCCAACTTACGTTGGGACGACCACATAACTGAAGTATGAAGGTCGCGCTATTAACGCTCGCTTTCACTATGCCTCCGCCCTACATGGGCTTAGACGAGCGATAGAAACAAACTCGTTGGCTCATTCTTCAATAGGCAAGCCGTCACCCCGACGTAAAGCCGGAGCTTCGACTCCCTGTAAGTAGACGGTTTCAGATACTATTTCATTCCCCTCATCGGGGTGCTTTTCACCTTTCCCTCACGGTACTTGTTCACTATCGATCACTAAAAGTATTTAGCCTTGGATCGTAGTCGACCCAGCTTCCCACAAGATTTCTCGAGTCTCGTGGTACTCAAAAAGGTAACCGTAGCGTTATAACTTTTTTTGAATACAGGACTATCACCTTCTTCGGTGGCCCTTTCCAGGAGCCTTCTTCTAAAAGTTATACAGCAATGCTGATTCCGCTACCCAGTGCTACACAGGAGCACTGACGTTACTATTTTACTACCCCTTAACTGGCATTGGCCCTGTAGCCTTTACGCCTGAATTTCCATCCCTTGCGGGACGGTTACTCTTGCACAACCTGCTAAGGTTTGGGCTGTTCCCTGTTCGCTCGCCGCTACTAAGAGAATGTACGAACAATTCGTAGCTATCAGCAAGCGGCAACCAGCCAGTCGTCGGATCAGGGAAAACCTGAACGTCACACGGCTGCTGACCGCAAGCTGAAAGCTAAAAAAAGTTCGAAATTATTTTCTTTTCCACCGGGTACTAAGATGTTTCAGTTCCCCGGGTTACCTTCATACGCCTATGTATTCAGCGCACAATATCTGTCCATTACGACAGATGGGTTTCCCCATTCGGATATCTCCGGATCAAAGGTTGCTCACCACCTCCCCGAAGCGTTTCGTCGGTAGCCACGTCCTTCATCGTCTTTTAGTGTCAAGGCATCCACCGTCTACTCTTATTTGCCTCGATGCTGAGATTGATCAGCATCGAATATTACTTACCTAACATTGCAAGATGTAGGTTACATGATGCTTCTTTTCTATCATGTGCTTGCTTACTATTTATTTGTTAAGTTGCGATCCGTTACATCCGGAGTGGCGGTTCTTACCTAGGTTAAGAAACGCCACTCCGGAAACAACGTAAAATAAATGTGAAAACTTACGGGGACGAAAAAACCGCCCGTGGGCGGCGCGACAACAGCAACGATGGCGTGTTGTTAGCCGTCCAGCATGTGGGAAGAAAATTTAATATCACGCATAAGCTGTTGATTTCGTATGAACATTATTATACCCGAGATTGCAGGGCTGTCAAGGGGTTGATTTCGCTTGTTTTTTCGACTTCATAACCCCCCAAGCCTACCCAACTAAACACTCTAAAAAGCCCAAAGGACTAGGCAAATTGCCTTATGAGCTCAACCAATAGACGCACTCCAAAGCCAGTGGCACCGGCAGGCATCGAGGGTTTCATTTCACGCTCTGCCCACGCCGGTCCAGCAATGTCGAGATGAACCCATGGCGTCCCATTAACGAACTCTTTTAAGAAGAGTCCGGCGACAATCGAATCACCGTAACGACTAGTCCCAATATTTCTAAGGTCAGCAATGCGACTCTTTAAAAGTGGCCGATAACTCTCGGGCATTGGCAATTCCCAAACCGACTCGTCAGCGGCATCAGAGGCGCGCTTAATTTTTGCAAGCAGCGGTTTGTCGTTTCCAAAGGAACCAGCAATTTCGTCACCCAAAGCAACCATACAGGCACCCGTCAACGTAGCCAAATCAACAATGGCGTCTGCTTTTTGTTCGACAGCAAATGATAGTGCGTCGGCAAGAACCAGCCGACCTTCGGCGTCAGTATTAACCACCTCGATTGTTTTACCATTCAGGGCACGAACGATATCGTGCGGCTTCATTGCTTTTCCGGATGGCATATTTTCAGTGCACGGAATAAGCCCATGTACCTCCACCTTCTTCAATCCTAACGCGCTTATCTTTGAGAACAATCCTAAAATGGTGGCACCACCAGCCATATCCATCTTCATCGTCCACTGCTCAAGCGCGGCAGCCGGTTTCAAGCTGATACCACCAGTATCAAAAGTAATACCTTTGCCAGCTAAAAAAAGTTTCTTCACTTTCTTTGCGCCACGCGGCTTAAAGGAGAGGTGAATAAAATACGGCGGCTCATCCGATCCTTTCGCCACCCCAAGGAATGCTCCCATACCCATTTTCTCTGCTATCTTTTTGTCAAAAATTTCAAGTTTCACCTTGGTGTTATCTTTCGCAATCTGCTTTGCAACATCTACCATATGTTTTGGTGTCATATCGGCCGCTGGCGTGTTCACGAGGTCGCGCGTCATCATTGTCATCTCGGCTAACGCGGTACCTTCTTCAAGCCCCTGCTTAACTCGACTCACCTCGCTAGCATTTGAGCAAAGGACCGTTACCTCCGCAACAGAAATCTTCGCCTGCTCATCCTTAATGTCTTTTCCGTGATACCGATTAAACACGTAGGCGCCAAGAAGTGCCCCTTCGGCAAAGGCTGCTGCTTCAGTGCGCACCGCGGCCGCTGACCGGCGGGGAGCTGTAGAAAACACAACAGCAATTTTTTTCGCTCGATCTACACCGGCGCGCTTGATTGCAAATGCGGCAGCTTCACGGACTGACGCCGATGTCGATTGCTTCGCTTTGCCTAACCCAACAACCAGTATGCGCCGTGCTCCAATTTTTCCGTACGTAGGTAGCAAAACCACTTCATGCTTTTTTCCTTCGAACCCTTGCTCACCAAGGTAACCGCTAAGTTGTCCATCAAATGCACGATCAATTGCCTGAGCTGTAGGAGATAATTTTTTATCTTGGAAAAAAGCCCCGACGATGAGTACATCGGTAGCAAACGAGAGGGCGTCGGCTTTTTGTGCGGTAAGTTTCATAATTGGTTGAAAGTAAATAAAAGAAGGGGCGAACCCCTCAACAGTACGTAGTAACAAAGTAACGGTCAACCTTACGTTTTTTCCAAAAGTTCTTGCAACTTTGCCTCGTTAAAACCGACCAGTACCTGTTCGCCAACGATAATCACCGGCACCGCCATTTGTCCAGACTTTGCAATCATCTCCTGCTGCACTGCCAGATCGCTCGTTACGTCTTTTTCAATAAAGGCCACGTTGTTCTCTGAAAAGAACTGCTTTGCCATTTTACAAAATGGACAAGTCGTTGTGGTGTAGACAGTAACCGGCAACATACTAGGACATCTTCAATGTAGCGCGTACTTTTTCAACAATGTCACCCGGAGTAAAGTGTGCTTTAACCAGATAACCAACTGCTCCAAGTTTTAATCCTTTATCAACATCATCTCGTTGTCCAAGGTTGGTGAGAAGAATGACTGGAATAGTAGCAAGATTCGAATCTTTTTTTAAGCGTTCAAGAATAGTAAACCCGTCAATACCCGGCAAAATAATGTCGAGCAAGATAAGATCCGGTTTTGTCTTCTGGGTTACCGCAAGCGCACTTTCGCCATCAATGGCAGTCTCGACAATAAAGCCTTCTGCTTTTAATTTACGAGTAAGCAAATCGCGCAAGAACTGATCGTCCTCAACAACGAGTATCCGTTTACTACCAGAAGTTGCTTGGACTGCTGGCGCACTCTTGCTATCGTGATCTAGTGGCGGTTCACCCAAAACGGCCCGCACTTTCTCAACCACTTCTTCGGGGTCAAACTCTGCCTTTACTAAATAATCCCGGGCGCCCAGTTTGATGGCACGATCAATTTCTACTGGTTGGCCAGAGTTTGAAATGATAATAACAGGAAGCGCTGGTATGACTTTATCTGTATTAAGTTTTTCGAGAACAGCAAACCCGTCAACGTGCGGCATCAAAATATCGAGCAGCACAACGTCCGGTTTCTGCTCGGTAATTGCGGTTAGTCCTTCGGCGCCATCTCTGGCCAAAACGACTTCGTATTGATAGCCAAGAAATTTCTTCTCAAGCGCCCTTAAAAGCGCCTCGTTATCTTCGACGATAAGAATTTTTTTACCAGCCATATATCTATTATACCACCTTTGCTGGCAAAAAACCAGACGTACTACTCCGCTGCTTCTGGTGCTAGTTCAACGGCTTTTTTTTGGTTTCTTCTCCTCGTCGCCGGAAGCCTGTACCGGCAGGAATCAAACGACCAATAAGTACATTCTCTTTCAGCCCTTCAAGCCGATCGACACGGCCAGAGGTAGCCGCATTGATAAGCACGCGTGCGGTTTCTTGAAAGGATGCAGCAGCTAGGAAACTCTTTGTGGAGAGCGCGGACTTTGTCATACCGAGGAGCAATTCTTCGTAGATGACGGGAGATGGTGGGTTCGACAGGTTTGCTTCTTCTGCCTGCGCCTTCTCAACAATTTCACCAGGCAGTAAGTCGGATTGACCGGCATCTGTCACGTAGACGCGAGAGAAGAGCTGTCGCGCAATAACCTCAACGTGCTTGTCGTTTAGTTTCTGTCCTTGCGATGAGTAGATGTACTGAATTTCACGCATGATGTAGCGCTGTGTCTCTAGTCGTCCTCGCAACCGAAACAACTGCTGCAGATCAAGGCTGCCGTCTGTTAGCTGATCGCCAACAGCAACGGTATCTTTATCCTTGACCAGAATGGAGTACCCTTGAGGAATGGTAAATTCACGGATGTTAGCACCCTCTTCTTCGTCTGCTCCCTCAACTGGTGCATCGCTAACAATCTTAAGGAGACGCTGACCACGCGGAGTACTGCTGCCCTCTTCACGTGGCGCTTGGGTTATCGATACCACGCCGGCAACGTCAGCCAAGAATGCTTTACGCTTCGGTGGTCGTACCTCAAAGAGTTCTTCAACACGTGGCAACCCCTGCGTAATATCTTCTCCGGCGACACCTCCACTGTGGAAGGTACGCATAGTGAGCTGTGTACCCGGTTCACCGATTGATTCGGCAGCGATGATACCAACGGCAGTGCCCATATCAACCGGACGGTTATACCCGAGATCAAGACCATAACACTTAGCACAGACACCACGAATAACCTTGCAGGTAAGGGCAGTCGCGATACGCACGGCAGGAACTTTCTCCGCTTTCAGTACCAGTGCGTCAGCGGAACTAATAATCTGTCCTTCCTTAATGAGTACCTTTCGGCTACCCGGCTTGGTGACTCGTTCGAGGCAGGTACGACCAGCTACTTTTTCTTCCAATGTCTGCGCAGCAGCCTCGGCGTCTTCTCGAGTAATCACGAGTCCCTCAATGTCCCCACAGTCTTCGGCTTGCACGATGACATCCTGCGCAACATCAACCAACCGACGAGTTAGATAGCCGGCGTTTGCGGTACGAAGAGCGGTATCGGACAACCCCTTACGGGCACCATGAGTTGAGATAAAGTATTCAAGAACATCAAACCCGTCTCGGAAATTTCCTTTAACCGGAAGTTCGATAATATCTCCCGCAGGGTTCGTCACGAGTCCTTTCATGCCGACAATCTGCGTCAGCTGTCCCCACGAACCACGAGCACCGGATTCAACCATGGTGTAGACAGGACTATTAAGGGGGAACAAGTTTTTTGATGCGGCAACCACTTGGTCCTTTGCGCTAGTCCAGAGCTGAACAACCTGACTGTGTCGCTCGTCGTTCGTCAGCAACCCTTCCTCGTACTGCGCGTCTACCTCATCAACTTGTCGTTGGGTCTCTTCGATAATTGCTTCCTTTTGCGGCAAGGCGGGAATATCTCCCATACTCCATGACAAACCGGAAACGGTCAGATGGTAGAAGCCAAGCTCTTTCAAAGCATCAAGAAATTCTGCTGTTCGGGTTACCCCGTCGACCTCGAGCACCTGCTTCACGAGCTGGTTCAACTTCTTCTTATCCATATGCTCGTTTAGGTAGCCGGCGCTCTCTGGTAAGACCTCGTTAAACAGTAATCGTCCGACAGAGGTCTCGATAATGCTCCCATCTTTTAAGCGCACGGTGATGGGTTCACGCATACTTATTGCCTTAAGGTCGTAAGTCGTAATGGCTTCGGTAGAACTCGAGAACGTCCGCTTGCGTTGTTCTGCTTCCGGCGTAGTAGCGCTATCAAGACTAGTAAGGTAATAAATACCCCAAACGATATCTTGATTTGGACTGGCCACCGGCTCACCGTGCGCGGGCTTCAGCAGGTTCTTGCTTGCCAGCATTAACTCTTCGGCTTCTCGACGCGCTTCTTTGGTGAGCGGCACGTGTACCGCCATCTGGTCACCATCAAAGTCGGCGTTAAACGCCGGACAAACCAAGGGGTGGAGCTGAATGGCTTTTCCTTCGACAAGCACTGGACGGAAGGCTTGAATACCAAGTCGGTGCAGGGTTGGGGCGCGGTTCAGTAGCACGTGCGCATCGGCAACAATCTCGGCAAGAATGTCCCACACCTCGGCGCGACCGGTTTCGATGTAACGGTGTGCAGAACGAACGTTATGCACGTACTCACGACTGATGAGCTGACTGATGACAAACGGACGGAAAAGCTCAAGCGCCATACGTTTTGGTAAACCACACTGGTGCATCTTCAATGTCGGACCGACAACAATTACCGATCGACCAGAATAGTCAATGCGCTTTCCAAGTAGGTTCTGACGGAATCGCCCTTGCTTTCCTTTTAGCATGTCAGCCAGCGACTTCAAGCTACGCTTTTGACCGGTAGCCGCCATCACCGTCTTCCCGTGACGCGCCGAATTGTCGATGAGCGCATCAACCGCTTCCTGTAACATGCGCTTTTCGTTTCGGGTGATGACTTCCGGTGCGTTCAAATCAAGCAACTGTTTCAAACGATTGTTACGGTTAATGATGCGACGGTAAAGGTCATTTAAGTCAGACGTAGCAAAACGACCACCATCCAACGGAACCATAGGTCGAAGGTCTGGAGGAATAATTGGCAGCGCCGTCAAAATCATCCACTCTGGACGCAAGTGGTTTTGAATGAAACTTTTTGTCAGTTTCAGTCGGCGGGTAATTTTCTCAACCTTAGCGCCGGAAGCACCCGCCAACTCAGTCTTCAGCTCGTCAAGCAAAACACTGAGATCAATCCGTTCAAGTAATTCGTAGATAGCTTCCGCCCCAATGGCAGCAGTGAAGACGTGTCCATACTTTAACGACAAATCGTGGTAGGTACTTTCAGAAATAATCTTCATTGGTTTGAGCTCTTTCAGTTCACGCTCAGCAAGTGCAAAAACTTCTTCAAGCTCCAGCAGGCGTTCGTCGCGCACCTTAACGACTGCTCCGCGCTTGGTTCCGCCGTCAACGCCAGACTGCACTTCTTGTACTTCACGCTGGTAATCAGACTCGATTGATTTACGCTTTGACTGGTACTCTTGTTTCACCTGTTCGATCGTCGCTGCCTTCAACTCTTCGTTAACCTCTGTAATGATGAAGTTTGCAAAATAGATGACCTTCTCAAGGTTTTGCATCGAGATATCCAGCAAGAGGCCAATCTTCGAAGGAACACCACGCAAAAACCAAATGTGCGATACGGGAGCTTTGAGATCAATGTGCCCCATACGTTCACGACGCACGACGGCACGGGTAACTTCAACGCCACACTTGTCGCAGACAATGCCTTTGTAGCGAATTTTTTTATACTTACCACAGTAACACTCCCAATCTTTCGACGGTCCAAAAATACGTTCTGAAAAGAGCCCCTCTTTTTCAGGTTTCTGTGTTCGATAGTTAACGGTTTCCGGTTTCGTTACCTCGCCAAACGACCAACGATGAATTGCTTCCGGAGAAGCGAGTTTCAAACGAATGGCGGAAAACTCTGTTGTGGGTGTTGGTTCAATATACATAGCTATGCCGTTATGCAGTTTGCGTGCCGGTGGGTGCCGGCTGAGGGTCAGTGCCGGATGCCGTTGGCTCCAGAAGCACATTGTCTTTTTCGTCTAACAGTTCGACATCGAGACACAAACCTTTTAGTTCTCTGATAAGAACGTTGAATGATTCCGGCACGCTCATCTTCTGAATGGTTTCACCTTTAATGATGGCCTCATAGGCTTTTGATCGACCTGGTACGTCGTCCGACTTAATGGTCAAAATTTCTTGCAGAGTGTGCGCCGCACCGTAGCCTTCAAGCGCCCAGACTTCCATTTCTCCAAAACGCTGTCCACCAAACTGCGCCTTTCCACCAAGTGGCTGCTGAGTGATAAGCGAGTATGGCCCAATTGAGCGCTGGTGAATCTTGTCTTCAACCATGTGGTTCAGCTTGAGCATGTAGACCGTGCCAACCGTAACGCGATGTTCAAACGCCTCACCGTTCCGCCCGTTGTAAAGTGTCATCTTCCCGTCACGATCAAGACCAGCGCGTTCAAGTTCGTCGGCAATCGTTTCGCTTGATACCCCGTCAAGTGCCGGCGACGCCACCCGGTAGCCAAGCCGACTGGCGGCAATACCAAGGTGAGTTTCTAACACCTGCCCAAGGTTCATACGAGAAACGACACCCAGTGGGGAGAGAATGATGTCAACGGGTGTACCGTCGGCAAGGAATGGCATATCTTCTGACGGCACCACTTTGGAAACCACACCTTTGTTACCGTGTCGTCCAGCCATCTTATCGCCAACCTGAATCTTTCTAAGGTTTGCTACTTTGACCTGCACTGACTTAATGACACCAGCAGACAGGCGGTCCCCCGCTTCTCGTGAGAAAACCTTTACGTCAACCACTTTTCCGTGTTCGCCGTGCTCCAGGTACAGCGAGGTGTCTCGTACATCTTTCGCCTTCTCACCAAAGATAGCGCGCAGTAATTTTTCTTCTGCTGAAAGTTCGGTTTCTCCTTTTGGTGTAATTTTTCCGACTAAAATGTCGCCAGAAGATACTTCTGCGCCAATGCGAACGACACCTTCTTCGTCGAGGTCTTTTAATTTCTCTTCACCAATATTTGGGATGTCAGAAGTAATAAGCTCGGCGCCAAGTTTCGTCTCTCGAACATCAACTGTGTAGTCTTCAATGTGAATAGAGCTGTAAACGTCATCGCGTACCAATCGTTCTGAAATGATAATAGCGTCTTCGTAGTTGTACCCCTCCAAACACATAAAGGCGACCGTAATGTTGCGCCCTAATGCAAGCTCTCCGCCTTCAGTAGAAGCACCGTCGGCAAGTACATCGCCCTCTTGTATCTTGTCACCAAGCTTTACAATCGGCCGCTGGTTCAAACAAGTCGAAGCGTTTGAGCGAACGTACTTTAAGAGTTCATATACGTAACGCTTGCCACTCTTTGAAAGTAGTACAATGTGCTGCCCGTCAATTTCGACAATCTCGCCGTCTTCATCCGCTATGATAACGTGACCAGAATCTCGCGCGGCTCGACCCTCAATACCCGTTCCTACAATCGGCGCTACTGGATTCACCAATGACACGGCCTGACGTTGCATGTTGGTACCCATCAGTGCGCGAATAGCGTCGTCGTGCTCTAAGAAAGGAATGAGTGAAGTTCCGATGCTGACAATCTGGTTTGGGGCAACGTCCATGTAGTCAACGTTCGACACGTCATCAACCGACGGCTCACCATGTCGTCGCACTTCAGCGCGATCCTCTGTAAAGTAGCCCTGTTCATCGACTGGTGTAGTAGCGGCGGTGGTAACGTGCCGCTGACCAGTAAAGGCATCAAGATGTACCACTTCTGTTGTTACCCGCGGTTTAAGGGCAATGGTCTTCACCTCACTCAACGCCTGCAATTTCTCGGCAAGTGCCTTATCAATAGTAGCGCCAGCCTTACCAACCACTTTACCAGTTGCTGGGTCGCTAACATCTTCACGTAAAATTTCGCCGGTTGTTTCTTTGGCGATATTTGGAACGTCATGCTTAACCCTCAAGAACGGCGTTTCAATAAAGCCGTACTCGTTAACGCGGGCGTAGCTTGCTAGGTGGCCAACAAGACCAATGTTCGGACCTTCCGGTGTGGCAATAGGACAGATGCGACCGTAGTGAGTTGGGTGTACGTCACGAACTTCAAACCCTGCGCGTTCGCGCGACAAACCACCCGGCCCCATTGCTGAGAGTCGACGCTTGTGTTCCAGTTCGGCCAGTGGATTTGTCTGGTCCATAAACTGGGAGAGCTGTGAAGACATGAAAAACTCTTTGAGCGCTCCAATGACCGGTCGGGCGTTGATGAGCTTGTTCGGGGTTAATTCCGCAACATCTAACGTACTCATCCGGTCTTTAATAATGCGCTCCATGCGCGAGATGCCAACACGAAAACGATTCTGAATAAGTTCCCCCACCGCTCGAATGCGACGGTTGCCCAAGTGGTCAATGTCGTCAGCCTCATCTTGCGTGGCATTGAGTCGCATAACCTCTTTGGTAATCGAAACCAAATCTTCGCGACGTAGTACCCTGTTCTCTTTAACGTTCGGTACATCAATACTGAAACGCATATTCATCTTATGTCGACCGACACGACCAAAATCATAGCGGTCAAAACGGAAGAACATCGAATGAATGAGCGAACGAGCATTATCGGTGGTAGCAAGATCTCCGGGGCGAATACGTTTGTAAACTTCCAGAATTCCATCGTCTTCACTTTCTGCTGTGTCTTTGGCGAGCGTTGCTTCTAGATAAGGTTGTAGGAGATCTTCCGTGAAAAGCTGACGAATTTGGTCGTCAGTGCCGTAACCAAAAGCACGCAAGAGCGAGGTAATTGGTACTTTGCGCTTGCGATCAATTTTTACCCAGAGGACGCCACTCTGGTCGGTTTCCATTTCTAGCCAAGCCCCACGGTTAGGAATGACTTTAGCCCCGTAGAGTCTACGACCACGAACAAATTCTGAAGTAAAAAATACACCGGCCGAACGGATGACCTGCGAGACAACCACGCGCTCGATACCATTTACCACAAACGTCCCGCGCGGCGTCATAAGTGGAAAATCACCAAGGTACACTTCTTGCTCACGCACCTCACCGGTTCGACGATTGGTCAATTTTGCGGTAACTCGTAAAGGTGATTCAAAAGTAACATTCTTCTCTTTACTCGTAACCTCGTCGAACTTTGGTTCGTCGAGGTAGTAGCCAGTTAAACTAAGCGCCAAATCGCGACCAGTAAAATCTTCGATGGGATTAATCTCATCGAATAATTCTTGCAGCCCTTCCTTTAGAAACCAATCGTAGGACTGCTTCTGGATCGCGGTCAGGTCAGGGAGAGGGGTCGCTTCATGGGCTACCGTGAAGCGTTTCCGTTGGGCGTCGGCCATGTACCGCAAAGTTAAGGTAAACAAAAATACTCTCTCTCGAGGCGGAAGAGAGAGCGGGAACGTTTTTATTTGTTGTCGCTAGCCAAAAAAGTGCAAAAACCCATGCCCGAAGGTCAGGTTTGAAAGTGAAAGCAACGTACCAGTTACTAATTTACTTGTCAAGTCCTGTTTTTGTTCGAAAATTCCTCATCCCGCCCCTGCCAGTTTCTGTCTTGGCGCATCTTCTCAAAAATCATATTTTGCAAAATAAGCCCATTGCGATGGTTTACCCCGTCAATATGGGCAATATCAAAGGAAGAATTTGAGGCCGTAGCCACATAGAGATCGTAAAGGTGAAAGACGTGATCCATTAAATCTTGGTCGAAGTAAACATCTTGAATGCGGTTATAAGGGACTGTAATCGTACGGCGAATAATTACCCCTTTGCGGATGTGAAGAAAATGTTCGTCGAGGTCGTAGTAATACGTCCAGAGGTAGAGCCACTGGTAGATGGCGATAAGAAAGATGAGCGAGAAAAACATCCCAAGGAGAGGTGCCAAGAGCACCACAAAATTAGCAGGCGTCTTCGCTGGGGTTGTGAGAATAATCAAAACGAAAATTGCCGCTACTGAAAATAACGTCCCAAGAACGGGCCGCAAGATTTTGCGGGTACTGTCCCCCACACCCATCTCAAGCGTCAGTAGCTTTTTCCAAATCTTTCGGTACTGCAATGGGTAACGTTTCGAGGTTGGCACATGCCGTTGTGTTGCAGCCATAGCGTCAAGTTAGGTCTGTAAATATCGTAACGCTTCGCGGGCGACCTGTCGATCATCCCACGACACGTAGCGTCCACCGGCAACCGCCATTTTTTGTTCGGCACCACGACCGGTAATAAGTACAAGATCGTTATGACCGGCCAGACGACAGGCTTTATTAATAGCCTCCCTGCGGTCAACTACTTTTAGCGCCTCCACTTTTCTGCCGGCCTCTTTCACTTTTTGTGCACCGGCAAAAAGCTCCCCAGCAAGAACATCCGGGTCATCGTCATAAGGGTCGTCGGTAGTGGCAATAACAACATCAGCATTCTGTGCCGCAATTTCACCAAGCACCGGTCGGCGCCAGCGGTCACGTCCGCCGCCCGTAGGCCCAAGAACGTGCAGCACCCGACGGTGCGGCAATACAGAGATATGTTCGTAAAGCGCCCGCATCGATGTTGGCTCATGAGTGTAATCAACCATCACGGTAAAGGGCTGGCCTTCGGCAATAAATTCTTGCCGACCGGGAACTGGTCGCAGCTTTGGAATAGCAGCAAAGAGACCAGCACTCGGCAACCCTTCGGCGCGACAGACGGCGACAGCAGCAACAACGTTCATCACGTTAAAGACAAATAGCAACGGCGAGTGTGCCACCTCCCCGAGCAGACGAATGGTCGCGCCGTTTGCTGTTAGCTCTTCCACCTTTCCGGTAATTACTTTTTCCATTTCGTTGCTTTCCCCAGACCCAAGCCCGAACCGCCATTCTGCACCAGCGTTAAACGAATGATAAAAGTCATACTCGCTCGCGTCTTTATTAAGCACCACACGTTTTGGAATACTACGACCGTTCAATTTTTTAATGGGGCTGTTCTTGAGATGGGTAAATAATTTTCCTTTAGCGGCTCGGTAAGCTTCGTAGCTACCATGCGCCTCAATATGTTCAGGTGTCAGGTTGGTGAGCACGACCATATCGTAATGAATGCCGGCATGCCGAAATTGTTCGATACCTTCAGAAGACGTTTCAATAATGGCATGGGTAACGCCCGCTTGCACCATATCGCGCAGTAATCTCTGCAACTGAAAACGCCCCAACATAGTCATGCCGGTATCCGAAAGCCATTCTTTATTTCCTACCTTCATGGTAGCGGTCGATGTATAGCCACACAAAATACCGTTCGCCTCTAAAAGTTGCCCAATAATATTTACGGTTGTTGATTTTCCTTTTGTGCCAGTTACCCCAATAACCACCATTGACTCAGATGGCCGACCATAATACCACGCGGCAATATGCGCCATTGTAAAATGGTATCCCTGAATCACAAAACGAGGTATGAAGTTACGAAGAAACCGTTTCATATAATAAATAGTACCAGAAAACTGGTAAGCTCGCTTATACAAAAACGAATTAAAAATTAAGTAAATCTTATTTAAGTAGCTCGCCGGGTCTGTATTGGGTAACCCGGCGCGCTTTGTGTTCGGCTGAAGTCTCGCCCTCCAGCTCAGACTTTCAGGAAGTTGGTAAAGTCGTGCTCCCTTTACTTCTTTCTTTGCTGGTAGTAAGGAAGTAAATAGTTGAGTGAATACCTCCCCTTAGGAGAACGGCACACTAAGCACCGATAATCCGTAATACCGAAGGTGCGATCTGCTGTATCGCAAACGAAAGTAGGTCGCAGTACCCCTCACTGATGCCGCCACGAATTTGGATCTCTTGCCCCCATAATGTGAATCCAGTCCGAACACCATCAGTCATCCCGTATGACCCAATCTCCTGTTGGTTTATTCTGAGTCTCCATCCCAACCCGGTTCCCAAGGAAAGCCCAACACGGCCACGAATGGATCCTGACGATTTCAAAAACCTCTGAATCTCAAAATCAGCGGGCTTGCAGACGCGAATACCAAAAAACTGTCTACCTTGAACAGTGTCCGGCCCATAAGGCAGAAAGCCGAGTAACCAGGGAAAATCAAAAAGGACTGCCTCCTGCGCCGGAGAATCGGCTTCATAGGTACGGCTAGTGCCCTTTAATTCTTGGGTAGTTGGCAACCCTTTTGTAAAGATCCTTCTACCTCTCGTTCTGTCCTCCTGGGACATCCATCCCTTTGAGGTCTCCGACCTCTGGAAGTGCAGTGGACATATCACCATGAAGACCTTTTACGCTTAAAAATGTTGTTCGTCAATCCTTAAAAATCTATGGAACTAATTTTTCAACACGGACATATTAGTTTACGTTTTCAAATACGGCCTTTGGGGGGAAAAGTAAAAGAAACGCATACCCTTGATAGTTACGCTTCATGCGACCATATCCTGCGTTTTTTCAAAATTGCAATCACTTAAGCACAGACTTGCTTTGAATCTTTGATGATTTTTTCTGCTTTATATTCTCCTGCAATAAAAGTACCTAAAGCAGTAACGTTATCAAAAACAATTTCATAGCCTTCAAACATAAATACTCGTCTCTTTTTCTCAACAATAACGAGCGAACGAAATTCGAGTGTTTTAAAAATCGACCGAATGGTTTTAATGCTGTCAGTATCACTCTCGTATTCATCACCGTAATGAGAAGTGCCATCCTTTTTAAAACGAACCAGTTTATAGGTTATCTTAGCTTGACCATCAGTGTCTCAAAGCCGCAGCCACTCACCCACTGACCTCGTGGCTAAAAAATCTTTATCTGGCGGCGTAAAGTATTCATCTGTTTGAAGAAGTTCACCCAAAAAATGACCACGCGTGTTTAAAAAATTTCTAAGTGGCCTTTTGTCTTCTAATTGTACTCAAATTTCAATTTCTTGATCTTTCACAAAGAAGGACGTATGTCTAATAAGTGAACAAATTATGGCTACGAAGGCTGTAAAACTTTCGCTCGCTTTCGCGCGGAACAGTTTTTGAACGACCTTGTGACAAAAAAGAGTTATTCGATAAAACAAGTGGTGTCCCAAACTGTTTGGTGTGTTTATTGTACCAAGCTCGAACCTATTTCCAAAACAAATGATGTGCCACGCGCGGAGCGCGTGGTGGCTCTGACCAAAATCGTACGCTCGTATCGTTCCGCCACTGCCTCGCTTCACTCAGCAACCCCCAAAAGAAAAAATGTTCCTTGCATTTCGGATTTGCGCGCGACCAATTTTTTCTGAAAATGGAAAGGACATTTTTGGGATGTTCTAATTAATGCTGTGCATCAAAACCGTTGCATACCACCGATCGTTTGAGTCGAAGAAATGCAACAACACGCAAGCGAAGCGACTCCGGTGTTCGTGCTGTGCGCGTTGCTTTG
>Ga0210057_1002745_pt1 | contig 24942 bp, 24 predicted proteins | sample CryGeyCG2114_010_2_FD_183968 | JGI IMG/M metagenome (GOLD analysis project Ga0210057, IMG submission 183968) | Groundwater microbial communities from aquifer - Crystal Geyser CG10_big_fil_rev_8/21/14_0.10 (SPAdes) (version 2) | ecosystem: Environmental > Aquatic > Deep subsurface > Groundwater ...
AGCAGTATTACCAAATGGACTTTTACAATTTGCAGACTTACAGACGAAAGCAGTGATAGTAGGGGTTGGAGATCACTTTGAAATATGGAATACGAAGAGATGGAGCGATTATATGAACACAATTGAAACAACATGAGAAATAAACATACACCCGTATTTTTAAATGAGGCAGTCGATGCTCTCGAAATCCAAAATGAGGGAAGATACATCGATGCGACCTATGGAGAAGGAGGCCATTCACAAGAAATAATTGCTCGTGGAGGTCGACTTTTGGCAATTGACGCAGATCGGAATCAAGTAAAAAAAAGCATTGATTCTATCAATGTTGTTCAGGGCAACTTTGCAGATATTCAACAGATTGCTGAGTCACATTCATTTACCCCGGTTTCCGGAGTATTGTTTGATTTTGGATTGTCTATGGGACAAATTCGAGAAGGCGGAAAAGGATTTTCATTTGAAAGGAGAGATGACCCACTCGATATGCGCCTCAAAGAAACGGGTATGACGGTTGCTGAATATTTACAAAGTACCGATCCTGAAACGCTTACTTATGAACTAATGAAATATTCAGAAGATATATATTCACCAAAAATTGCTCGAAAAATTATTCAGATGAGATCATCAGAACCTATTGAGAAGGTTCAAGATTTAATAACAATTATTGATTCAGTAATAAAAGCAGACATGAATACGCAGAAAAAAAGTTATGCTCGAATCTTTCAAGCACTGAGGATTATTGTCAATGATGAGATGAATAATATTAAAAAAGGATTACAAGGGGCGCTAAACATTACAAAGAAGAATGGAAAAATTGTCATTATTACCTTCCATTCACTTGAGGATCGAATTGTGAAATCCTTTGCACGAAATGGTGAGTTGGGAGAAGAATCGGTCATTCATGTTGAAAAAAATCGAAGATTGGCACCATTTGAGCGTTCGGCAGTGTTACGAGTTTTAACCATAAAATGAGATTATCAATAAATACAACCATCATTGGAATAATAGTTCTCCTCATCGGCGTTAATATCGCCATTTTTATTCAAGGAATCAAGTTGGGAAATGAAATTAGTTTTTATGAAACAGAAATTGCTTCCTTAAATCAAGAAAATATTGAATCGGAACAAGCAATTTACAAACTTGAATCACATGTCTGGACGGCATCACTTGCTGCAGAGCTTGAGTATGGAAAATATAATGCTCCGATGTATTCTCAACTTCCAAAGTACGCTCGGAATAAATAATCCTACTTAAGTTCTCCCTCAATAGAAAAATTTTCAGCTACAATTACAATATTGTATGAATAAACTTCGAATTCTTTTTTTCTTTTTCCTTTTTGGATTTATTGCGATTACCATACGCCTATTTTATATTCAGGTTATTTCGCCTGAATTTTATTCTGCAGACTATACAAAAACGAGTAGAATTGAGCCAAATCGAGGGAGGATTTTTGATCGAAATCATGATCCAATTGCGCTTAATCAGACGAAATATCGATTGTTTGTTGAGCCAAAAAAGGTTGAAGATAGAGATTATTTAATTCAGCTTCTTGAGGACGAACTTAAAATGGATGAGGCCACGCTTGAGGCGCGAATTGATATGTCCAAGGACTGGGTTGCAATACAAAGTAATTTGGACAAAGAAACAAAAGAAAAATTGGAAAGCTATGATCTCAAGGATTTTGGCTTTGAGCAAGAACAACAACGGTACTATCCTGAGGCATCACTTGCTGCTCATCTCGTCGGTTTTTTAGGAAAAGATTCTGACAGCGAGTCAATAGGATACTTTGGCATAGAAGGATTCTATGATAAAGATCTCACTGGTCTTCCCGGAGTGTTAAAGTCTGAGAGGGATATGTTTGGTCGTCCAATATTTAGTGGAAATCAGGAGCGTGTGGAGGCTGAAGATGGCCGTGATATTGTATTGACGATTGATAAGTCAGTACAACAAATCATAAAAGAGCATTTAAAAAAAGGCGTTGAACGATTTAAGGCAAAATCAGGCTGCGTAATTGCAGCAGATCCAGCTACGATGGAACTTCTTGGACTCGTGTGTCTCCCTGATTTTGATCCCGAGCATTACTTTGAGTTTACTGAAGGAGATTTTATAAATTGGACAATCTCGAGCGTATATGAGCCAGGATCTACTTTTAAACCATTAATTGTTGCCGCAGCTATAGAAGAAGGGTTAGTAAAGCCAAACGATTTGTTCAACGAAAAAGGACCGGTTAAAATTGGCAATTATACTATTCGAAATTGGGATGATAAATACGATGGCAAAATCACCATCACTCATATATTAGAAAAATCTTCAAATGTAGGAATGGTATACATCGGCAGCAAGCTTGGAAAAGAAAAAATGCATGAATATATTAGCAAGTATGGATTTGGGAGCAAGACGCAGATTGATCTTCAAGGAGAGTCCTCTGGTCAGATCAAGCCGTTGAGCGCGTGGTATCCAATTGATGAAGCAACTATGCCGTTTGGTCAGGGAATATCAGTAACGGGAATTCAACTAGTCCGAGCATTTGCCTCACTTATTAATGGGGGTAATTTGATGAGACCACATGTTGTTAAAGAGGTACAAGAAGGTGACAAAGTAAAAATTCGTGAACCAGAAGTTCAAAAAAAGGTCTTAAGCGAGAAAACATCTCATACCATTAAAAATATGTTGGTGTCGGTTGTCAATAATGCTGAAGCAAAATGGCATATGCCAGAAGGATATACTTTTGGAGGGAAGACGGGAACAGCGCAAATTGCGGTAAAAGGCTCGTATGATATTTCAAAAACCATTGCTTCATTCATTGGATTTGCTCCTGCAGAAGATCCAGCATTTCTCATGCTGGTGGTCATACAAGAACCAGAATCATCTAGTTGGGGCTCAGAGACTGCTGCGCCACTTTTTTTTGAAATTGCTGAGGATTTATTAATTTATCTCAATGTTCAGCCGTCATAGTATATACATACATTATTAATTTCTCTGCGGTTGTATATGAAGCTATTATTCTAATTAATTGGAAGGTATAATTAAGCTAAATTATGGCAAATATTTTTCAGCGAATAAAAAATATCGGACATTTATTGGTGGCAATTTTTGCAAATATTTATTATCGATTTCCAAGCAAAGAAATTAAAGTAATCGGTGTCACGGGAACCGATGGAAAGACTACTACGGCTAATCTTATTTATCACATCCTATCTTCAAGCGGTAAAAAAGCTTCTATCATTTCAACCGTTTCTGCAAAGATTGGAACTCATGAGCACGACACGGGATTCCATGTCACAACACCATCCTCTTTCGGAGTGCAAAAATATATTCGTCAGGCAGTTGAAGAGGGTTCAGAATACTTTGTTCTTGAAACAACGTCACATGCTCTTGATCAAAATCGGGTGTTTGGCGTGAAGTATGATGTGTCATTGATAACCAATATTACCCACGAACATCTTCTGTATCATGGTTCATTTGAACATTACGTTAAAACAAAAGTACAGTTGGCACATTGTTCAAAAAAAACATTCATAAATATTGACGATGAATCATATGATTATATTTTAAAATATATTGGAGATGCTCATGTTGAGACATATGGTCTTCATGACAATGCAGAACATTCAGCTGATATCTCAAAAAAGATAGATAAAAAACTTGCTCATTTTAATAAATACAATTATCTTGCCGCATATTTGGTTTGCAAAGAGCTTCATATCAATGAAGATAAGATAATTCACGCGATGAAGACGTATGTGCTTCCCTCAGGAAGACTTGAAGTTGTCTATGATAAAGACTTCTTGGTTATTGTAGATTTTGCACATACTCCAAACGCGATAGATTCTGTCTTATCTTCGATCCGAAGTGATTATGTATCAAAAGGAAGATTGATACACATTTTTGGAGCTGCAGCATTTCGCGATGATGAAAAGAGAGCACCAATGGGACGAGCAAGCGCAAAGTACTCAGATCTTGTCATTCTCACCGAAGAAGATTACCGAACAGAAGATCCGTTTGATATTGCAAGTCAGATTGCAAAGGGGCTTGATGAAAAAGGTTTCAAAGGAGTTGGTCAAGATGAGTTTGGTACGGAAGTAAAGCAGTATGCAGTCATCATTGATCGACTTGAAGCAATTATGAAAGCATTCGAAATTGCGAAAAAAAATGATGTAATTATATTAACCGGAAAAGGACATGAAATGAGTCTGAACAGAAATGGGAAAGAGTATCATTGGAATGATAAACAAGAGATCACAAAAATACTTCGCTCATCATGATTGACTACAATTTTAAAACGGGCTTGGGCACATCTTCATTATTTGACTATCGGATCTTTCATGGGTTTGGAACTAAGCACCTTGGTAATGGAACAAATATTCAGACCATTGAACAATTGATTCAATTGAGTTCAGTTGAGCCAAAACATCTCGTAATTCCTAACCAAACTCATTCAACAAATGTCAAAATAGTTAACGAACATATTCTTGAAAAACGAATTATACGCATTCCCGAAACGGATGCTCTCGTAACTAATCAAAAAAATATTCTTCTGACTGTTGTCACTGCAGATTGTGTTCCGATAATCTACGCAGATATTGACCGATCTGTTATTGCCATTTCACATGGCGGCTGGAGTGGAACGCTTCATAATATTTCTCGAAAAGTGATCGATCAAATGATTGAAATTGGCGCACAAAAGGAACAGATTGTAGCGGTGATTGGTCCGTCAATTGCTGATTGCTGTTATGAGATTTATGGAGCACGATATGACAAATTTAAAGATGAATTTACTGCAAAAAGTATTACTTCATCAGGGAGTAGGCAGTATCTCAATTTGCTCCACGCTAATCGAGAGCTACTCCTTATGTCCGGAATATCCGAAAAAAATATTGATTATCGCTTGAATTGTACCCAGTGTGACGATACGCGATTTTGGTCGTTTCATCGAGATCATCGACTCACAGGAGAAATGGTGCATTTCGTCATGCTCACATAAAAGTTTGACCCGTTTTTTATATTCAAATTAGATATAATGAAGATATGTTTACACACGCGCAACATATTTTTTTCGTTGGAATCAAGGGTGTTGCTATGGCAAATCTTGCCCATATGATGGTTCAAATGGGTAAACAAGTGACAGGCTCAGATGTTGACGCACCGTTTATCACCGATGAAATAATTGAAAATGATTTGATAAAAGTTATTCACTCATTTGAAAGTGATGATCTTCCAGACGATGTTGATCTTGTTATATACGCTGCTTCTCATGGCGGAAAAAGTAATACACAGGTTGTTGAGGCAGAGAATCGCAACATACTTGTTCTTCATCAATCTGAACTTCTTGGACAGATGATGAGCATGTTTGACACGTCAATTGCAGTCGCGGGTTGCCATGGTAAAACCACAACATCAGCCTTACTTGCGTATTCTCTAAAAAAACTTACTTCAGAAATCAGCTATATGGTGGGAACCCCGTCATTTAATGAGTTTTTGGGAGGAGAATATAATGGTAGGCAGTATTTTATTGTTGAGGCAGATGAGTATGGAATAGACCCACCAGATAACATAACGCCCAAATTTCACCTTTTGCACCCTGATTATGCCATTATCACCAATATTGATCATGACCATCCTGATGTGTATTCCTCGATAGAGGAAACAAAAAAAGCGTTTCAAAAGTTTATGAATCAAGTTTTGCAGAAAAATATTATCATGCCACAACTTGTTTTATGTGCCGATGATAAAAATATTCGTGAAATTTCGAAGGAATTACAAAAAGATTCTTATATTACATATGGGCTGTCAAAAAATGCAGATGTACATATTTCGGACATTCAAACCACCGAAAAGGGATCTCAGATTGAAATTTCGAGCAATTTATACGATCTGAAGAAAACAATTGTTCATAGTGATCTATTTGGTGAAAAAAATGCGCTAAATACAGCAGCAGTGATAACAATTCTTCTTCATCTTGGGTTTTCGATTAGTAAAATTTCAGATGCAGTACAAGGGTTTACGGGAGCAAAACGTCGATTTGAATATATCGGAAAAACAAAAAAGATTACGCTGTATGATGACTATGCGCATCATCCAGAAGAAATATTAGCTACGATTCATGCTGCGAAAGCTAGATTTCCTAAGAAAAGAATTATGTTACTTTTCCAGCCACATACTTTTTCTCGAACAGAACAACTAAAAAATGAATTTGCACAAGCGCTGTCACAAGCAGATATAGTGGTGCTTCTTCCCATATTTCCATCAGCACGTGAAACTGAAGCAAAATACGAAATCACCTCAGAAAAGCTTGCAGAGATTGCCAATGCTTCTCATAAAGAAAAAATTATCTCAGTAAAATCAAAGGATGAGGCGTTATTGCAGATAGATAAAAAAAGTGAGAATAACGACCTCGTTATCACGATGGGTGCAGGAGATGTATATCGATTGGGAAAAGATATTTTAGAAATTGAATAATCTATCTATGCAAATAAAAAATATAAAATATGATGTTCTTAAGCAAAAAATGGGTGATCGTATTCAAAAAAACAAAAATCTTGCTCCCTTTTTTACATTAAAAATGCATACGGTAGCTGAATACTACTTTGAACCAACAAATATTCAAGACTGGAAAGAAATTATGAGCATTGTATTTGAATACGACATACCCTATTTGATCATTGGGGGCGGATCAAACATAGCAGTGTTTCAGGAACGAATTTCAGGAATTGTTCTTCGAAATAGATTCATTAGTAAAAGTATAGAAGATGAGACTCATGATTATGTTGATTTTAAAATCAGTTCAGGATATCCGATGAGCATGTTGGTTAAAGAGACCGTTGATTTGGGATTTTCAGGATTTGAGTATCATTATGGTTTGCCTGGGACACTTGGTGGAGCTATATATATGAATTCTAAATGGACACGACCACTTTCATATGTAAGCGACAGCTTAATGATTGCAACTATTATGGATCTTGAAGGGGTGGTTCGACAAGAATCTCGTGATTATTTTGAGTTTGCCTACGATTACAGCAAGCTCCAAAACACAGGTGAAATATTTCTTGAAGGCATTTTTCGACTGATGAAACATGACGTTGCCGAATTACAAAAACGCTCAGAAGAAGCTATGTGTTATCGAAAAAATACACAGCCTTTCGGCGTTGCAACTGGTGGCTGTTTTTTCCAAAATATTTCAAAAAAAGAGCAGGAAAAACATTCTCTTCCAACGGGATCTGCTGGATATCTTATTGATGCCTCAGGTCTAAAAGGAAAAACAATCGGCGGATTTCAAGTTTCGGAAAAACACGCAAACTTTATTATCAACACGGGAAACGGAAAGTCTGAGGAACTCCATGAATTAATTAATGTTGTCAAAACTGAAGTTAAAGATCAATTTGATATTGATTTGAAAGAAGAGGTACGTGTAGTATAGATTGAATACAAAAAAACAAAATGGAAGATGCATATATCATAACGGGTGGTAAAAAATTAATCGGCGAAGTAATGTTATCTGGTGCAAAAAATATTGCTCTCAAAGTTATTATTGCCGCACTAATGTTTGAGTCAGAAGTTACTCTAACTAATATTCCGCGCATACAGGATATTCATGAGCTGATTCATCTCCTTGAACTTCTTGGTGTGAAGATTGATTTCACCGGGAATACCGTTATCATAAATCCAAAAAATATTTCTTCAAACAAAGTTGATCTTTTGCATGCGTCAAAAATTCGAGTATCATTTCTTTTGTTTGCACCGCTCCTTCATACTTTTGGAGCAGCGATAATTCCCAATCCAGGTGGTTGCCGACTCGGCGCACGATCAATTGACCGAGTGATCGATGGATTGAGGGCGCTGGGAGTGCATGTTGAATATGACTCTCAGACGGGATACTACAATGCTTTGATGAAGGAGGCTCCCTCAGGTGAATATCGATTTGAAAAACCATCACATACGGGCACAGAGCTTATGATCATGATGTCGGTATTTGGTGCGGGTCTCATTACGCTTAAAAATGTCGCTCAAGAACCCGAAATTGATGATTTAATCAGCATGCTCAACGAAAGCGGTGCGCGGATAAAACGTGTTGGTGTTGATATTGAGGTTGAAGGAGTTGAAAAATTAGTTCAACATAAGCCATTTCATATTTCTGCAGATCGAGTAGAGGCTGCAACGTATGCTGTTGCTGGAATTGCATCAGGTGGAAGTGTTACTATTTCATCAATTCAAGAACACTTCATCAAATCATTTAATGACGCGATCATTCGTGTTGGTGCAAAAGTTGAAAATCTGGGACATGGGACATGGAGATATATTGTCACGACACCGATGCAAGCTATAGATATTGAAACGGCGCCATATCCGGGATTTCTTACTGACTGGCAACCACTTTTTGCGGTTCTGATGACGCAGACTGATGGCAAATCGGCGATTCATGAGAGAATATTTGAAAACAGATTTAGTTATGTCGATGAGCTACGGAGATTGGGTGCAAAAATTGAATACATTGAAAAAAACGTTGCAAATCCAAAAGAGCACTATCATTTCAACTATGATACAAAAAAACAATACGCGCAAACAATTGAAATATCAGGGCCACAAAAACTTCATGGAGGCGTTCTAACTGTTTCAGACCTCCGTGCGGGAGCAACACTTGTGATTGCCGCATTGATTGCAGAGAACGAATCTTATGTCAAAGGAGTGAGCCACATAAGTCGTGGGTATGAGAATTTTATTGAAAAGATACAGGGTTTAGGTGGAGAGATACGAGAGATCTGAGTTAAATGTTATAAGCATTCCGGACTTATTTTATTATTTCACCCTCGCCAATAGTGCCTTTTATTACTTTGTTAGGAAATATTTTTGCATCGCGCCCGATAGTTGTTCCTGGCATTACGGAGCAATTTACTCCTAAGAATGCTCCTTTAGCAACGATAGCTCCCAGTTTTTTTCTTCCTGAATCAATCTCTTCTTCCAGAAGATTTATTTTGATATTCTTATTATCCAAACGCCAATTTGCAAATGTGGTGCCCCAGCTTGGATTGACATCGCTTTCTAATACTGAGTCACCGACAAAATTATGATGAAGCATGCAGTTGGGGCCGATATAACTTCGTGCAACCTCAGAGCCAAATCCGACAATCGAACCCGCTTCAATTGATGATTGACGAACCAGTGCGTGATTGCCAATTTTTGCGCCCTTTCCAATATATGCAGGGCCTTTAATCACCGCATAGGCATCGATATGTGCATCTTCATCAACAAAAACATTTCCCTCTAATACCGCATGAGGTGATATGTATGCGGTACGCGCACGATGATTTGAGTCTTTTGTATCAAGAAGCATCTGCGTCATATCAAGGACATGATGAGCGTATTTCAGTTTTTGCCAGCGACCAGGGTACTTCAACACATCTACATGGCGTTGTTTCATAAGATTACTCAGGGCAATTTCATATTGTTGATCTGAGGTGGGAGTTTTTTTGAGAATTGTTAGAAAGTCCTGAGGCTCAGAAAAGTAGTGGAATACGAGATTCAATAAATCACTTGGCTGTTTCCCAATTCCTGGTTTTTCAAGAATATCAACAGCTCTTGTACCTTCCATTTTGATAAATCCACCGGGAAAATATTTATCCACTTTTAAACCAGTTATATACGAGTATGAATCATTGGTTTGTCTCATCATTGATTTGAAAAAAATAGGTTCAATCATGTCTGCTGCATTCATAACAACAATGGGCTGATTCCCAATATCGCCTTCAGACTGTAGGAGGGCATCTCCCATACCGGTTGGTTTTACTTTTCGCGTACGTAGGGTGATGTTAAATGGTTGATATGATGAAAGCCACGTTTCATTCTCTGTGTTTGTGATGATTAATGCCTCCTGAAATCCTGAAAACTCAGCCATTTCAATCACGTGTTGAAGCATGGGTTTTCCAAAGATGGGAATAAGAGTTTTGTTAATGGAAAGGGGTGCAAAGGATTTACCAATCCCTCCGGCTAAAATCACGACAAGTGGCTTCATAATTGTTACAAATAACTAACAATAGCGATAGATTTACTCTCATTATACAGGTTATACAGGAATAGAGTAACAAGTACTTTCATTTTTAAGCACATTCCAGTACAATCCTTAAACTCAAGTGGTGTACAATAGTATTACTCGAATATTTTTATGAAAAAAATAACAGTAATCGGTGGTGGAACTGGTACCTTTGTCGTTCTCTCCGGATTAAAAAAACATAATTTTGACCTTGCTGCAATCGTTACCATGATGGACTCAGGGGGATCTACCGGTAGGCTTCGTGATCAACTTGGTGTTCTTCCTCCGGGAGATCTTCGCCAGTGCTTAGTTGCCCTATCTGATGCACCAGAACTGTGGAGAAAACTATTTTTATATCGCTTTGAAAAAGGTGATCTTGCCGGACATAATTTCGGTAATATTTTTCTGTCGGCTCTTGAAAAAGTGTGTGACGACTATGATACGGTGATTGATACGGTCAGCTATGTGTTGAAAACAAAAGGATTAGTACTTCCCGTGACTTACGAAAAAACTCATTTATGTGTAGAATATGAAAACGGAACGGTCATAAAAGGTGAAGGTAATATTGATGAGGACAATCCAGAACGATCTCGAATAGTAAATGCATATCTCGAACCGAAAGTAGAAGTGAATAAAAAGGCAGTTAATAGAATTCTTGATTCAGACTATATTATTATTGGTCCGGGAGATCTTTATACAAGTATCATTCCCGTTCTTCTGGTGAATGACATAAAAAAACATATTCTAAACTCAAAAGCAAAAATTATTTATAATCTTAATTTAATGACGAAAGCAGGTCAAACAAGTGATTATAAAGCGCTTGATTTTATCGAAGATCTAAAAAAATATACCGGTCGTGCTCCTGATTATGTGGTAGCTCATGAGGGTGCGATACCTGAGGATATTCTGAAGTGGTATCAATCGTATGATGAGATGCCGGTACAGAACAATCTCCATGAAAATGGATTTAAAGGAGCTATACTGAAAGAAGATATTATCAATCGGTCTCATATTGAAAAAAACTCATCAGATTCACTTACGCGAAGTATACTTCGCCATGATACTGACAAGCTTACCCCGTTATTAGTACAAATAATGAATCAATGATCAAACGACATGCAAATGCAATTGGGCACGCAGTTGATGGAATGCTTTGGGCTTTCAGAACACAGCCAAACTATAAAACTCATTTTTCTTTGATTTTAATTTCAATAGTGGTTGCATGGTTTCTTGAAATATCTTATGCAGAATGGATGGCAATACTGATTACCGCATTAATGGGAATCATCATCGAAACGGTGAATACTGCCATTGAAAAGATGGGGGATGCAATCGATACCAATTTTAATGAGAACATCAAAATTTCGAAAGATGTTTCAGCATCAGCAATGCTTTTATATTCAATTGGAGCATTGGCTGTAGCGAGTATTATTTTTGTTCCAAAGTTGATGGATCTTTTTTTCTAAGAACATTTTATGGCGCTTTATTTTTACATCACTCTTATTTCACTGATCATTCATTTCGTATTGATCGTGCCATTTATCAATTTTCTCTATAAAAAGAAATTTCAACGAGCAGATCAAAAGACGCTTGATGCCTTCAATAAACCCACTCCTATATACGATTCTTTTCACAAACACAAATCAGGAATCCCGGTCGGTGGAGGAATATTGGTATTGCTCGTTTCATCATTTCTCACGCTATTTTTTGTCGGTGGGTTTAAATTTTTTGAGATTCATACCAACACAAATTATCCATCAATTATTTTAGAGCTCGTCATTATTCTTTTTAGCTTTTTAAGCTACGGACTTTTGGGCGTATTTGATGATCTTAATAAGATATTTATCTGGAAAAAGAAGCAATTTTTTGGACTAAGTCTTCGAATAAAGTTGATTTTTGAAATTATTCTTGCCGTTATAATATCTTCAGCTTTGTATTTTGGTCTTCAAATAAGTATTGTTCATATCCCGTTTTTTGGTGTATTTGATCTTTCATATTTTTATATTATTTTTGCATCATTTGTAATAGTGGCATTTGCAAATGCTGTAAATATCACTGATGGTTTGGATGGTCTTGCAAGTGGCGTTCTTCTTATTGCGCTCATTAGTTTTTGGACTGTTGCGCGAAGTATTATTGATGTTCCATTGTCGATATTTATCGCCGTATGGATTGGAGGAATGATCGCCTTTTTATATTTTAATATTTACCCTGCAAGAATTTTCCTTGGAGATACTGGCGCACTGTCTTTTGGCGCTGCATTTGCGGTGATTGGACTTATTCTTGGCAAAGCATTCGCTCTTCCAATTATTGGTGGTATATTTGTTATTGAGATTGTAACTTCGTTAATACAACTCATCAGCAAAAAGTATATGGGTAAAAAGTTTTTTACGGTAGCTCCATTTCATTTACTTTTGCAGTACAAAGGTTGGGAAGAGCCAAAAATTGTAATGAGGTTTTGGGTGTTCTCAATCATTTTTGCCCTTTTTGGATTGATGATTGCGTTTTTAAAGTAGGATTTGCTACAATGAATCTATATGCGAGATGTGAAGTCGATTGTTCTGGTGATTGTTATCGTAGTTCTTATTGGCTCGGCAGGAGTTCTAACGTATATGATCTCTAACGGGCAAGACCCGTTGGTGCTTTTCAATACCCGTGCATCAAGTGAGGACGAATTTGCCGACCCTAATCTTCTTGCAAATGCGGGCGATGCTTCAAATGATCCAATTCCTGACGAGGCCTCTCCTTCGCCAACCATAAGCTTTACGAGTACCAGTCCGACCTTAGCTCCTTCAGGTAGTGTAAATCCAACCATGACCCCTCGTGTAACTCCTTCTCCAACACCGATTGAAGAAGCAGAGTTGCCTGAGACAGGCGGTGGAACGACCATGACACCAACTCCGGTTGAAACGCTTCCTATTTCTGGTCCCTCAGATTTTATTAACCCTGCAATAATAAGTGGGGGATTCTTGATACTTCTTGCAATGATACTGTAGGGCTAAGTATATTTGATGATTTTATATCATGTGCGTAGCTATTTGATAGAATCTACTTGGATCTAGTGAAGCAGTTCCAACAAGAAGTCCCGCTATTTCTCCCGTTTCGAGATAACCTTTCATATTCGGTAGATCTACACTTGCGCCATAAAGAAACTGAACATGTGACTGTAACTTCAGATCAGCTTTCATTTTCAGGACATCAGCGACTTCTGCATTGTTTCCTGTTCCAATAGCGTCAGACGGCTCATACGCTATAAGTGTTGCCTCAGGATAAACATTATCATGAGTTCCTCTCACACAGAGAATCGGTTCAATGAGCGCCTTTTTTGATAAGAGTATTTGCTCTTTTATATCAATATCAGTTTCATGAAAATGTTGACGTCGTTCACTATGTCCAATAAGTGCATATTTTGAAATAGACGATAATGCTCTTGCCGTAACCTCTCCGGTATATTTTCCCTCTTCTTTTGAAGATACTGTCTGTGCTCCAGAAAGCACGTTTGGAAGATCATTCAGTTCTTCATTAATAGTCATCAGGAAAGGATAGGGGGGGCAGATAATAATTTGAAGTTTTTTATCTTGGAGGTGTTGTAGTAGTTGATTATTTCCTTTTACATCTTTAGTAAATGCTGATGTCCAATTCATGATATCCATCAATGTCATTTGCGCTTTCCAGTTTGCAATTAAATATTTCATAAGCAGGTAGTTAAACTCAAAAATTGATTAACAAAGATTCGTTTCTGGTATCATTATACCTTATGATCGATATCTTCAAAGGTTTGAATCCACAGCAAAAAAAGGCAATAGAGTGCATTCACGGACCTTCTATTGTATTGGCGGGGGCTGGATCCGGAAAGACGAGAGTACTCGTGCATAAGGTACTCAATCTTATCGAAAATCATACTGTTGATCCACGATCAATTGTGATGATCACCTTTACCAACAAAGCTGCACGTGAAATGAAGGATCGGATTGCAGCAATTACTGAAAATAAAACAACTCTTGGATACATTGGGACATTTCATTCATTTTGTGCCATGATCTTGCGTCGAGATGGAGAATATATAGGCATCCCACACTCCTACACGATATATGACGATGGTGACCAACAGCAACTTCTCAAACAGATTCTCAAAAAGAAACAGTCCAAATTTTCTCCACGATTTTTCTCCGCAAAAATTTCAGATGCAAAAAACCAGTTAGTAAGTCCTGAACGATTCATTGAAATATTCTCCTTTTATCGCAGCGCACAAGTTGCAGAGGTGTATCATCAATATCAAAAAGAGTTACAAAAAAATGATGCATTAGATTTTGACGACTTGCTCATGAAAGTTGTTGATTTGTTTCGAATGCACATGCCAATATTAGAAAAATATCAAAATAGGTATCAGCATCTTCTCGTTGATGAATTCCAAGATACAAACGTTGCGCAATATATAATTGCAAAAAAATTGAGTCAAATTCATAAAAATGTAACAGTAGTGGGGGATTTCTCTCAGAGTATCTATTCCTGGCGAGGAGCTGATATTCGCAATCTTGAAAAATTTAGTGAAGATTTTGAAGGAGCTCAAAAAATTAATCTTGAGCAAAATTATCGGTCAACACAAAAAATACTAGACTTTGCGTATGAGATAATTTCAGAAAATCAAACACACCCAATACTGCATCTGCATACTGATGCTGAGCCTGGTGATGATGTCGAGATTATCGAGGTAGAAAATGAGGAAGATGAGGCAACGTATATTGCTGAACGGATCCAAGATGTGGCAAATGAAATTGATTATTCTGAAATTGCGGTGCTCTATCGAACAAATGCACAGTCACGTTCGATTGAAGAATTATTTTTACATTTTGGTATTCCCTATACTTTGATTGGCGGAACGCGCTTTTATGATAGAAAGGAAGTAAAAGATATTTTATGTTATTTACGACTTCTCCTTCATCCCGACGATAGCGTTGCTTTAGAGCGTGTAATTAAGCTTGGTAAGCGAAGATTTCAAAAATACAAAGAGTTATTTCTCCAGATTAAAGATTTGGTGCTGGAGCTTCCCACTGCAGAGCTTATGGAGATGATCTTTGACAAAACAGAGTATCTCGGATTGTACGATCCTGATGTTTCCGAAGATTATGCACGACTTGAGAATATTAAAGAACTCAAATCAGTAGCGCTGACATTTCCAAACCTAGTGGATTTTCTTGAACAAGTGGCGCTTGTTGAATCAGAATATTTTGAAGGAGAAAAATCGGGAAAATCAAAAGATGGCGTACGCCTCATGACGTTACATCAGGCAAAAGGTTTAGAGTTTACTCATGTATTTATCACAGGTCTTGAGGAGGGACTTCTTCCCCATTCGCGATCAATTGATGATATTCACCAACTTGAAGAAGAGAGAAGATTGTTTTATGTTGGTGTTACGCGTGCAAAGAAAAATTTAGTCATAACACATGCAAAGCGTAGATTCATATTTGGTCGTCGAAATGCAGCAATGAAATCTCGCTTTATAAGATCGGGAGAAGAGGATGAAATTGAGTGGTGGTGATGTTAGTTGACAGAAACGGCATCTTCTATCTCTTTCTCAAATGCGATCTGAGATACCATCTCCTTGTATTCTTCTTGAGTTATCATCTCTTCTTCTAAAAGCCAGTCAAATTTCTTGATTTCATGTTCAGGATCATTTTCTGGGATGTATTTAAAATGCAAATCTCGATAGTGTTTGTTTCTCATATCGAAGATAGTTTTTATGATTATGTCGTGATTTTTATCGTGAATGATGTACATTTTTTTAGCTGAGGATTCGATAATTGTATACTTAACAAATGAAAGGTAGTAGAGGACAAACATGACTACAGATCCGATTAAGAATGCAAAGAAAAGAGTTGGTATTTTCATCACATAGGTCATGAATGCGAAGATGATTCCTATTATGAGAAGGTATGTAGCATAACTTTTGAAAGCATCATTTTTTTCAACATATGTTATGGTATTTTTTGAAACTGTTTCGGGGTATATATCAAATGTTCCGGATGATCCTTCATCTTGAATATAGTACTTAATTTTTGAATCAAAAAACTCTACCTCAATATAGTTTTTTCCTTTTTTTTGAGTATATTTCATATTTTTGAAAATTGTACAATCATTCAGTATATAATGCAATATTGGTACTGATATCAATACTTTTTATTGTGAAATGTTGGCAATATGAAAATAAATTTAATTATAGATTTTGACTCAACATTCATCACTGGTGAATCTTTGGAATGGCTAGCTGAGGAGGCTTTGAAAAGTAAACCACACAATGAACAAAAAAAAATACTTTCTCAAATCGAAGAAATAACCCGAAATGGAATGGAGGGGAAACTATCATTTGAAGAATCGCTTCGACAACGGCTTGCATTATTTAAGCCAAGCAAATCACATATTGATCAACTTGTTAAAAGAATTGAAAACTCTCTTACGCCTTCTTTTGAGAAGAACCGAGAATTCATTCAGCAAAATGCGCCGAATATTTATATAGTTTCTGGCGGATTTCATGAGTATATGGATCAAGTTCTTGAAACATTTAGCATACTAAAGCAAAATATCTCAGCAAATTCGTTTATATTTGATGGAGATCTTGTGGATGGATTTGACTCTACAAATGTATTGAGTAAGTCTCAGGGAAAGATTGAGGCAGTGCGTGCAATGAATCTTGATGGTAAAGTCATAGTCATTGGAGATGGATATACCGATTATGAAATTGTTGCAAAAGGCGCAGGAGATTTCTTTATAGCATTTACTGAAAACATATATCGTGGTTTTGTAAATGAAGTACATCACATTGAAGCTCAATCGTTTGACGAAGTCATGGCTTTTTATCGTCGTTATGTAAAGAAAGAGTAGTATAATTTTTTCTATGAAACGTTCGTTATCCTATCCAAAAAATAAAATCAAAGTTCTCCTGCTTGAAAATATTGACTCACTTGCTCAAGATATATTGTCTGAGGAGGGATATTCGGTAAAAACAGTTTCGTCTGCGTTATCAGAGAAAGAACTTATAGATGAAATCAAAAATATCTCTATAATTGGCATTCGCTCAAAAACTCAGTTATCATCCGAAATAATCAATTCATCAACGAAACTTCTTGCAATTGGTGCATTTTGTATTGGGACAAATCAGATTGATTCGAAAGCTTCAGCGCTCAAAGGAATTCCCATTTTCAATGCTCCCTACAGTAATACGCGAAGTGTGGTCGAATTAATTCTTGGCGAGATGCTTGTGCTATCGCGGAAAATTATTGATCGAAGTAATAACCTTCATGCGGGTATTTGGAATAAAAGTTCTGTAGGTTGTCATGAACTTCGTGGAAAAAAATTGGGAATTATTGGCTATGGAAATATTGGATCGCAACTATCGGTACTTGCTGAGAACTTGGGTATGGAAGTTATGTATTATGATACTTCTGATAAACTTTCTCTTGGAAATGCAAAAAGCTGCACCACCATGAAAGAGGTTCTCAAAAATGCTGATATCGTGACGATCCATGTCGATGGTCGTTCGGCGAACAAAAATTTAATAGGAAAGAAGGAATTTGCACTGATGAAACAGGGAGCTCTGTTTTTAAATGCAAGCCGTGGATTTGTTATTGATGTTGACGCACTCACTGAAGCTGTTACTCAAAAGAGGCTTGCGGGATGCGCGGTAGATGTATTTCCAACGGAACCAAACGGAAGTGGTGCTGGTTTTCAATCACCCCTTCAGGGTTTACCTAATACGATTCTCACTCCTCATATAGGGGCGGGAACTGTTGAAGCTCAGCAAAATATTGCCAGATATGTGTCTTCAAAATTAATTCAATTCATAAATACAGGAAGCACTACTTTGTCGGTAAATTTTCCTGAAATTCAGCTGTCTGAGGTTCGAAAGGTTCATCGATTGATTCATATGCATCGAAATGTTCCGGGAGTTCTTGCAAAAATCAATAATCTTCTCGCTCAAAATAAAATCAACATAGAAGGTCAATATTTGAAAACAAATGATGAGGTTGGGTATGTGATTACTGATGTTAATCGAATATATGCCAAAGAAGTAGTGCGGCAATTACGAGAGATGAAGGAAACAATTCGAGTTAGAGTTCTTTATTAACTAATGAAATATTTTACGGTTGGTCCTTCGGAGCTATATCCCATTGTACCAAGCAAAATAAAACAAGCACTGAAAGACGGAGTGCTCTCGATTTCCCATAGAGCTCGTATTTTTGATGAGTTATTTGAAAGTACCACAAACAATCTGAGGACACTACTGTCGATTCCAAAAAAACATTCAATATTTTTTCTTTCATCGGGTACCGAGGGAATGGAACGCATCATCCAAAACATGGCTAAACAAAAAACGCTTCATTTGGTAAATGGTGCATTTGCAAAAAAATTTTATCAGATTGCATTACAACTTAAAAAAGATCCACTTAAAATTGAAGTCGAATATGGGAAGAGTTTTGATTGGAAAGAACTTTCAATTCCCCGCTCCACCGAGCTTGTCTGTGTGACCCAAAATGAAACGAGTACCGGAGTTGCCATAGATCTGAAACAAATATATACGCTGAAGCGGAAAAATCCAAAGGTCTTGTTTGCAGTTGACGTTGTCTCATCAATCCCCTATGTTACTGTCGATTATTCAAAAATTGATGCAGTATTTTTTTCGGTTCAAAAAGGATTTGGACTTCCTGCGGGCTTAGGAGTATTGATCGTAAGTCCCGCAGCTATTAGTAAATCACTTTCTCTTGAAAAGCAATACCTTTCAACTGGTTCATATCATTCATTTTCATCTCTCAAAAAAAATGCTGACAAATATGAGACACCAGAGACACCCAATATTCTTGATATATATTTATTGAATGAAGTAGTTAAAGATATGTTGAATAAGGGAATTGATTTAATGAGAAAAGAAACAGAAGAGAAAGCAAAATATATTGAAACATTCGTTGAAAAGAGCAGAGAATTGAGTTATCTTGCAGAAAATTCTGAAATTTATTCAAAAACAGTTCATGTATTAAAGGTGAATGGCGGCGCAAAGCAACTGATGGAGCATTTAAAAAAACATGGTTTTTTGATAAGCTCCGGGTACGGAGCGATGAAAAATGACTATGTCAGAATTGCCAATTTTCCCGCGCATACGATCGATAATTTGGAAAAACTTGTTGATTGCCTCTCATCAATTTAACCAATGAATGAAGCAGGTAATTTAAATTCATCCATATGATCTAAAAGATTATGTTGATTAAAAGTCTTTGATTCATAAAATATTTCCACTTAATAAGTGGGTAACAATATGGTAATATAAACGACATGAATGCAAAAATAGTAATTGGAATAATTTTCTTTGCAATTATTGCAATCATCGTCGGATTAGTAGTGCTTTTACAAAAGCAGCCAAAATCATCTGAAAAAGCAGTTGATGAAAATGGACTTGCGATTGTTGGGGAATCGGGAGTTGCCTCTCAGAAAGATGAATCAAGCGTACCTCCTCCTCAAGAAAATTCTCAAGAGATTGTTGATTCGGCAATGCCTGATCTTGAAATTACTTATTCTAAACAGCCGGATATGACTATAGACGAAAAGAAGGATTACTCAGCAGTCCTCACCACAACCGCTGGAGAAATTACCATTGAATTTACCACAAAGGAGACACCGATCACGGTGAATAACTTTGTCACCCTTTCACGCGATAAGTTTTATGACAATACTATTTTTCATCGAGTCATCAAAGGATTTATGATCCAAGGGGGAGATCCAAAAGGAAATGGTACGGGTGGTCCCGGATTCAAATTTGATGATGAAGAATTTTCAGGATCATATGATCGTGGGACTGTTGCGATGGCAAATTCAGGACCAAATACCAATGGAAGTCAGTTTTTTATCATGCATGAGAGTTCTCAGTCGCTCCCTCCTAATTATGTTATTTTTGGAAAAGTGACGGAAGGACTTGATGTAGTCGATGCAATCGCAACAGCTCAGGTTACGACTGGACCATCAGGTGAACCCTCAACTCCTATTCAACCAGTGAAAATAACATCGGTGGAAATTATTGAAAAGTAATCCTCAATAAAATATTTAAGTTAGATCTTAAAAAGAAGTTTGCTTTTATAATCTTCTATATTGATGAAATCATCTGCAATTTCAATGAGTTCTTTGTTAGCTGTTTTTTTGAATGCGACAACCTCAACCAAACATCCTAATGCTTGTTGAAGGTAATTAACCACCGGTTTAAAGTCTCCATCTCCTGAAACGAGAATGATTGAATCGACTTTGTTTCCTAGACGTATTGCATCCATGCCAATTCCAAGATCCCAATCTCCTTTTTTTGCACCACCATAAAATGTTTGAAGTGGTTTTTCTTTTACTTCAAATCCTGCTTCATGTACTGCATTGAAAAACACATTTTCTTTCGTATCGTCTGCATTGATCACATACGCAATAGCACGGACTAAAAGTCTTTTCTGAACGACTTGTGTCAGAAGATTTTTATAATTTACTCGAGAATTGAATAAATTCTTTCCTGAATAGTATAGGTTTTGTACGTCAACAAGTACGGCGACTCGCTGATCTCTATTTTTTACAATCATGGAAGACAGTATAAAGTAGAACTGTTATAAAGTCTATATTGGCTTAAGAAGTTCACGAGAGGTTCGTTCATTTGTTTACCCCTTTTGGTGTTGATGGAGTGCCAGCAGTTGGAGAGGGGGTAATGCCTTGTTTCATATCTTTAATTGTTTGCTGGACGCGATGCCATTTGTCAATTCCTTCTTTCGGATATATGATATATGCGCCATAATCTGAATATCCATCGGTCAAAAATGTATCGGTTAACACAAGGGTGTCTACCGAATATTGGTTTGAATTTCTGCCTTCCAGAAGTAATTTATTTAAATCTGTAAGAGGAAGATCGGTAATAATATGATTCTCAAGTTCATCTAAAAGCGGAATAATTTTTGGAATAAATCCTATGCCAAGTACTTTTTTCTTTACTGCATCAAGCACATTTTGTTGTCTAGCTGCACGATTAAAATCGCCACCATCTTCAAGAGCATGGCGCGAACGAGCATACTTTAGCGCTGTAATACCATCCATTTGTGTGACGCCAGCCGTGAAATGAAGTTCTTCAAATCGACAAGGGAATGCAATTGGAGGGTGATCCTTAATATCCTTAACAAACTGTTCTAGTTCAGTATTTTGCGCATATATATTCTTAATTTCTTCCTCAGATGCCTCTTTATTAATTATCGGTTCAATGAGTGCAAATTCTTCATCACGTCCACATAGGTTTTCTTCTTCTCCTTCAATCGGATATTCGTAATCAGTAAACGTTTTTTTTACTTCAACCTCAATCCCATCAAGTGTATCGATGGCTTTTATAAATCCGTTAAAATCAATTGCTGCAAAAGCATCTACTTCAAGACCAGTTACTTTTTTTACGACTTCCTTCAGAAGTCCTGATGGATTTTCATCGGTCAAATATGATGTGTCAATATCCGGATACTTCTTTGGAAATAAACCCATTTGATACACGGCATTAATTTTGTTGTGAAATGGATCAGTCAGTGTCGGAACTTCAACCCAAATATCGCGGGGAAGAGAAATTAATATTGCCGTTTTCTTTTTGATATCTAGGTTAATCACCATGATAGTATCGGTAAGATACGTTCCTTCATGTGATCCGCCACCATACCCAAGAAGTAAAAAGGTATATTCGCTCTTTTCTTCAATTTTTTGGCTTTCAGGTATATTTGCTTCCTGCGCCTTTGTATGGATTTTATTATAAAATCCTAATGCTTTTACAAATATTAATATCACTGAAATAATTACGATTACTCCCAGAGAAATGAGCGCATATTTCAACAGTATTTTACGTTGTTCTATCTTCTTAAGTCGTGTAATTGACATAGGTAATTTAAAGCTTTTATTATACTGTAAATTTATTCAATGGTTATATGGTAGCGCGTTCATTGTACATTCGTCAACTTCATAATTATTTTGTATAATCATTTTGTACCACAATATGAAAATTACTGATAAAGACGGAAACTCATTGTCGCCAGTGCAAACAGTTGATAAAGTATCGCAGAGAGCGCAGCAAACGTTGCTTGAGATCGAACTCTTTATATTGAGTGCTGTGGGATGGATCCCCGTGTCAATGGTGAGAACTATTTTATATCGACTTGCGGGCATAAAAATTGGGTCTAAATCGGTTATTAATGTTGGTGCACGCATGTATAATCCAGAGCTCATTACAATAGGGAACGATAGTATTATTGGTGAAGGAGCGATTCTTGATGGCCGAGACACCTTGACCATAGGAGATCATGTCGATATTGCAAGTCAGGTTATGATTTACAATTCACAGCACGATATAAACGATGCAACCTTTAGTGCCACACAAGAACCGGTTAAAATAGAAGATTATGTCTTTATTGGGCCTCGTTCGATAATTTTACCGGGGGTCACGATTGGTCGGGGTGCGGTGGTTGGTGCAGGAGCAGTAGTGACAAAAGATGTAGGACCGTTTTCTATTGTTGGGGGAGTACCTGCGCAAAAGATAGGTGAACGTAAAAATAAAAATCCTTCTTATCAACTGCGAAGAAAAGGGCTTTTTGATTTTATTTTTGGGTAAATCAAATTCCTTCTCCGGTCCCTCTTAAAAATACTGCTTTCCACGGACGATATGATGAAGTAAATGTTTTGTCGATAGTCATATTATTATTAACATCAAAAACTTTATAATCAAATCGTGCTTTTGCGCCCCACGCAGCATAATCAACTTGTCTTACCGATCCGGCAGGCTGTGTCGGATCATCCTCATACAGTGGATCGGGAGGAGGAACCACATCCCAGACCGTGACCGGAGAAAACGTGACCGATCTTCCATCAGACTGTCCATAAAACTTGAAGGAAAGAATTTTGTTTGCTTTATCGACTTCGGTTTGAATAAGGATTGCGCCCGGAGTATTATTTTTAAATTTGAAGTCTACTGATGGGGTAAAAATGGTTGCATCATACCCTGGTTCGGAATCATTTTCGTAGTACGACACTCGGTACGCATGTGCTGTTCGCTCAATAATCGGAAGTCCGGTATTAAGTGCCGCACGAAACATCGTAGTAGATACCTGACATACGCCACCGCCATCCCCCAGAACCGTTCTACCCTCTTTAATAATGTATGCCGGTTGATAACCGGTCGAAGAAGAAATATCTCCAATATTGGTATTGAAAGAAAAAATAGCATCTTTTTGCACGATCAATCCATTAAACTTGGAAGCTGCTAGAATCAGATTATGAATACGAGAGTTAATTGAGTGACTATAATCTGAAATTCCTTCTCCAATTAGTTCTTCAATTCCAAGGTTATTTGCTTGAGCAAGAGTTATTGTAGGCTCAACAACTTTTTCTTTGAGGAGTACTTGTTTATTTGGTTGATTCTTGGTAATCGTTTGAATCGCAGAATTAATTTCAATATAAAACTCTTCTGATTGTATTTCCGCGCCATTTTTGTGTGTTTTAAATTCGGTGACTTTTCCATTTTTAAATGAAAAGAGAGCATTTTCAGGTGAAAAATTGTATGTCTCTTCAGCAATTTTTATAAATTCTTTGATGGGTGATTCAGAATATCGAATTCCAGAGGTGAATATGAAATCTCTATAATGAAATAATGCATTCAGTTGCTGCGCAATACGAGTGGAAATATTTTCTGAGCGGCCAATCTGATACACTTGGTCAACTTTTGAATCAATATCTCGCGTAAGTTTCAGTTGTTCTCCCGAAAAAGTCGCAATTTGAATATCTTTATACAATACTTCAATCATCGCACGAGCAAAGTAATCATCTCGGCGCTTCAGAAGTTTCAGTGCTTCGGTTTTTGATTTATTTCCCATGTCAATACCGTCAATATAGGTATGGGGATAAATGTTTGAACCTACCTGTGATTGAATATTAATCCATGAACCAATAAGTCCCATTCCAACAATAAGAATGATTGCTCCGGCAACAATTGCTGACCGTTGTAATATCGAAAGTTTATCTATACGTATCATATTTTTGTGATGAAAGAGGTGTACGATTCGATGACACAGTTGAATCATAAATTTAGTATCATTGATATATGGATGATACTGAAAAAAAGGAGATAAATCAACAATCACCTCAACCAATACAAGGATCTATCATTCCTGAGGAGGTCTCATCAGAGATCGAACATCCCGAAGAAATATCAGGAAGTATTCCTCCCGATTTTCCAACAGATGTTCCGATATATCAGGAAAATAATAATAAACCACTGTTTATAATTGGCACAATTATATTTTTCTTAATTGTTTTTGGACTGATTTACTGGTTCTTTCTTCGTGATTTGATAAATCCACCATCATCAACACCACAAGCTGCGCAAGGAGAGGTAACGCTTACCTATTGGGGACTTTGGGATGAAAAAGAGGTATTCCAACCTTTGATTGATGAGTATCAAATAAAGAATCCAAAAATATCGATTCAATATGAGAAAATGTCTCCCGATCAGTATCGGGAGCGTCTTCTTGCAAGAAGTCAAACGGGAAATGGACCTGATATTTTTCGGTTTCATAATACATGGATCCCTGAAATACAAGAGGTTCTCACTCCTCTTCCGAGCGACATTATGACCGTCGATGAATTTAATAGCACTTTTTATCCTATTTTTCAGAAAGATCTCAAAATTTCTGAACAATACTATGGCATTCCACTGATGGTTGATGGGACGGTACTTATCTACAATGAAGATATTCTCAAGCAGGCAGGCTTACAGATCCCGCCAAGTACATGGGTTGGAGATGGAAATGATGTTTTTTCGGCATTAAAACAACTTACCGTGAAAGATACCAATGATTCCATAATTACGGCAGGAATGGCTATTGGATCTGCAACAA
>Ga0210057_1002747_pt1 | contig 24924 bp, 27 predicted proteins | sample CryGeyCG2114_010_2_FD_183968 | JGI IMG/M metagenome (GOLD analysis project Ga0210057, IMG submission 183968) | Groundwater microbial communities from aquifer - Crystal Geyser CG10_big_fil_rev_8/21/14_0.10 (SPAdes) (version 2) | ecosystem: Environmental > Aquatic > Deep subsurface > Groundwater ...
ACCGCTGGCATTATGTGGTTTTAAAGCGGCCCTGTTATACCATTATTTGGCACAAAGACTCAAAATGTAGGCCAGGCTACATTTTTCCCCTTTGCACTAAATACTGAAATAACATTGCTCGTTCTAAATTCCACATCTTCATGAAATATCCGGGCTAGTGGGTTAGTCTTTTAAAGATTTCTGTGAATGGTTGTAGTGCCTCTATCTTCTGCCATAATCATTTCGGCCCATGATTGAGGGAAATTCTCTGTTCTTTCAGAGACTTCATGCTTTCTTGCTATTCTATCTGTAAATTTTTTTGCACCGGCAGCTTTTATTTCCTTAGTTTTATCCTCGCTGAAGCCAGCCTTGGCAGCATATTTTTCAATATTTTCATCTCTGGTTTTAGTAGTAACTTCCTGAATATGCCTATAAAACTCGGCCTTATTCATTCCATTCTTTTCCATAATTTTTGTTAACTTAACTATTGTTTCTGCATCAAACCTTGGGCCAGATTGCTTGTTTTGAATCCGGGATACAAAATTTTGTGGCGCTGCTTTTTCACGTTGTTCAGCAAGATTCGCCACAAAAGATTTTTCCCCATCAACATTACGAGAAATTCCACCTTTGGGCATAGAAGATCTTGGAGCATCAAGAACCGCTGGGTTGCTAACAGTTTTCTCATCAGATTTTCTCGATATAGTAAGTTTTGTTTCCTCTGGTACTAATTTTGCCATGGTTGGGTTTTGCTTAATAATTTCCTCTAATTGTAAGATTGCAAAACTTCTTTCTTTTGTTGTTTTTGCTCCTAGCAGTTCTTTTACCCAGTTTTCCATCTGTTCCTGCAATAATTTCTTATAGGCAGCATTTTGTGCAGTTTCTGGCAAAGCAGCTTCTGTTTTGGAAGTTATATTCCTTATTTCAGTTGAACGTGTTAATGAGTTTTTATTAAAATCTTCTATTCCATGCATAACAGGGATGCTTATGGCAAAACTTTTCATAAACTCGTGTATAGATATGTACCCTATAAAACCACCTAAGATACTGTTAAGAGGAGTGTAATTATCTTTGTTGCTTTTCCTGCCAAGTATTTTCTTTTGTTTTTTCAGCTTCGCTAGAAACTTCCTTTTCAGGGTTTTATCAGCCACAATTTTATTAAGTAATACCTGCCTAACCAATTTTAGATTTTTTGTATAAGGCTTTTTAAGTAATTGGGCAGATTTCTGAGTTTTGTTTTTTCTTTTCCCCTTCTTTACAACTTCAGGACTCAATTCAGAATTGCTTTCTTTCTGTCTCCCTTCTTTTTCGGAGATACCTGGACGACCTGCAATATGGTTGCGTAATTTCCTTGGGTCACCGGATATCAACACATCCAAAGCCACAAGTTCCAGATACTCTTCCAGAGAGATCTGACCAGGAAGTCCAGGTTGTTTACTTGTTGAAAATTTCTGAGATTTTTCTATAAGGCTTTCAATGTCTGAATTATCGGCATCAATATCCGTGCCCCCATTAGAAAACTTGGGGGATAATTGTATCTTTTTTAATAAAAGTTTTTGCTCCATAATTCTCATATAAATTATACGATAAAATTATTACAGAATTGTTACAGTTTGCCCTACAAAGGCATTTATAGTGCTTTTGCTTTTATTTTACGCTAGGCAGCCGAGGCAAGTAAAATTCCAGCGTAGCCTTACTACGTGAATTTTACTAGTCCGAAGGATAACGACGCGTAAGATAAAATGAAAAGCACTATAGTATGCCAATCCTAAGCTTCTGCTTGTAATACTCCTTTAACATTCGTTTGTTATAATGCCGCCCGGAAAGTTTCGGTTCTGTTTTTGGTTCGAGACAAGGCAATGGTGAATGGGCCGGAACTTTCCTAAAACAAAACCGGATTTACTAAATTAATGAAAACTAATCATAGAAAAAAAGAGCTGTCTAAAAACATCGCTGTAATAGTTCTTCTTCATGGGAATAATGAAGAAGGACAGCCTGTTTATTGCTATATAGGCATACGTGGCGATAAATATGAAAGCTTCATGGCCGTCCAGAAGTCAGGGCAAATATTCAACCCTGAAGATTATGGTGTCGTTATAATTTCTGGCGACAATGAACCTTCTGAAGAAGTAAAAAAATACATGACAGAAGAATATGGCTTCAATCACGAAGCAATCAATCAGTAATCTATTGAAGTTGAACAAATTTCATTGTCACCACAGGCATTATCAAAACCAGTATGGCATGATCTGCAAACTTTTGGATCTAATGATGGGTGAGTTTTAGTAATATCTACCCCATCATAAGTAAAAACTCCGTATCTTACGCCTTCTTTTGCATATTCTGTAATAAATAATGTTTTAATATCAGGCAAATCCATAACCGAAATGCTATCATCTTGATTAAAACGAACATTATAGAACGAACCCTTGCCGTCATTTATCCATCTATATGTTTTTATAACTTCTTTAATAACTTCCGGTGCATCCTTAGGAATTTCTATATCCGTAGGAAGTATTTCGTCAGATTTGGTAATTTTCCATTTTTGCCAACCTGTCGGAAATTTTGTTTCAGATTTTATTTCAGGCGCAAATTCTGTATCAGAAGTGTTCTTAACAACACTTCCAGCAAAAATCAGGCCCATTAAGGCTAAAATAACAGTTTTCATGATCCCTCTCTCTCTTTTCGTGTTGGTCTTATATATTATGAGAACACGCTAATCAAGTGAGTTCCTTAAGAAAATTTCCCTCTAAGGTAGAAATTTCTTAAAAAACCCTAGGCTTAAAATAATCGGAAGACTCTAATGAACTACAGCCGGCATATCCTGGTGCCTTTCTATCAATTCAGCAAGCCGGCCCTTTTCTTTGGGTGATAATTTAATAATACCCTCTATGAAAAGAATAGCGTTGCTCAAACTTTCATTATCTTTGTCTGAATTGCGATGTTCACTTAATTCATTGTTATATTTGCTATAAATCTTGATAATAGCACTCCATATTGCATCAGCAGCACTGCCTAAATTCATGGAATCAGCTTCTCTGCAGAGATAGTAAGCACCAACTATAATCGAATGTAACTGTGATATTTCTTTTTCTGACATAAATTTCCTTAAGCGGCTGCTTTTTGCCTTTTTTCTGTTCCAAAAATTGCGACAGGTGTTAAAATTCCTGTTCTTTCTCTAACTTTCTTCAAATTAGTTTCTGAAACCTCCACCCATCCCGATCTAACTCTATGTTTTTCATCAACTACCTTGGCATCACCAAGAAAATCAACATCCCAGCCATTGGAAATAAATATATTCCTCCAATAAGCAGGTAGCATTATGCCAATGAAACGCTTTATCCCCATTTTTAAACCGAATTCCAGATAGGCAAGCATAATTTCCTGGATCACTCTTTTTCTCTGTTCAGGGGGCAAAGATTGGTCAACACAAAAACGAGAACCCTCCCACACAGTGTGTGTAGAAGGTAATTCTATTTTATCAACCAAATAGGAGAAAACATCTTTTAACATGTAAGGCCTGTCGGTAGGATAAAGCCTTGATACACCACGTGCTATATTGTTTTTATCCCGCCAAACCAGATAATAAGCCGCAGGATTGTCATATTGATCATATTCCATGCTTCTCACATATGGCACATCCCAACCCTGGCGCTCTACTATAGTGCTTTTGCTTTTATTTTACGCTAGGCAGCCGAGGCAAGTAAAATTCCAGCGTAGCCTTACTACGTGAATTTTACTAGTCCGAAGGATAACGACGCGTAAGATAAAATGAAAAGCACTATACAGTTGAGTAACGCAACCTATGCTGAGCAGCTATAGGATTATTAGGGAATAGATGGTTAGTTTCCAGAGTAACACATTCAATCATCATGACCTCCCAAGGTTCTAATAGGAAAGCACAATTTAAGAAAAAAATAACCTAACCAACTGGCGAGGCTGCCACTAAGACACTAAAATAGAACGAAAATTATCTAAAAAGGATTTATAATTTTGACATAACTCGGCGTTATCAGCCCGAAACGCAACGCCTTTACAACAGCAAGAACTCTGTCATTGGCATTTAATTTAGAGAAAATGTTATTAAGATGGAATTTTATAACATGGTTACTAATGCCAAGAAAAGCAGCAATATCATTGTTGCTTTTCCCTTCCGAGCACCAATAAAGAATCTCTTTTTCCCTTTTGGTTAAATATATCTCATTTACATTTTCTGTTTCTTTTGCAAGCTCACTATAAGCAAAATGAAATTGATAAGTTAGGGAGCGTATTTTACTAAGCGTTATTTTGTCTTGATCTATTCCGCCAACACTGCTTGCCATACCAACGCCAGCAATTTCACCATTAGGACCATGAATCGGAATGCCCAACGCCATCTAAAAGATTAGCTTCTCTTGCTCCGTTCATAACTTCTTTTTCTTCTTCTTCCAGATCCCGGGTTTTGGCTATCTGGTCCCAAGTAAAGATATTATTTGTTTTAAATGCCTGTTTGGGAACGGGATCTTTATGGCCATAGCTTTTTTCTTCGTAATATTTCAGCCAGTCTTCTGGATAATTGGCCATAATACCGTGGCCAGATTTTTTATTCATTGATTGGTGATCTGTGATCAGACTGTATACAATCCTGTCATAGCCCAATTTTTCCATAGCATTTTTATACAACTCAAAAAGCTTATCTGAATCGTCAAGACGATTGCTCTCCTCAATGAATTGGTCAACGCTAACTATCATTAGCCCTTGCTGACAACTTTAATTACTTCTGACAGTACTTTTTTTATATTTATATCTTTTATGCTGATATAATCATGCAATATGCGCATATCCTTAGCAGAAACTTCTTTATCTGATGCGCCCTTACGCGAAGCTTTCTTTTTATAAAAATAACTAATACCAACTCCAAGAATTTCAGCAATTGTAAGAAGCTTAGATGCAGAGATTCTATCCTGCCCTTTTTCATATTTATGCAACTGCTGGTAGCTAAGCTTTAGTTTATTGGCCAGATCTTTCTGACTAACGCCGCTTAACAAGCGATAGTGCTTAATCTGGCTGCCTATTGATCTATTAGTTTCTCTTTCGCGAGTCATCATCATATGTCTAACCTATAAGTAATACTGGCGTATTTTAGTACAACCCTGTATTTATTTCAACCTTAGTGAATAAAGTGGAGTTTTATATGAAAACCATGGATACAGGTACATTTAGCTTTTCTGAGCTATCCACCTGTTTTAAGGGTGAATTTTGCAAAAAACCTGCAAATAGCAATGATTCTGCTTTAGAAAAAAATGAGGAAATTCCCAGCGGTTTGCTGACCTTCTACTAATTTTCACCTTAGTTAATTCGCTTCAGTCTATGCGTAATAACGGTTATTGCCTAAGGATTTTTATCTGTCTGTTTATTTCCAGAGCCACTTCATCAGGAGTTTTGTTAGCCACATAAACTGAATAGGCAAATGGCGGTTTTTTTCCCCAATTGAATTTAATATTTGTTCCTTTTTCTTCTGCCTTTTTAGTCAAATCATTTCTAGTATGAGGACTAAGGTTGCAAATATTTGCCGGATTCATCCAGATACCAAATAAATTAATTAACATTCTTTGTTACTCCTTTAAAATCGTAATTATAAAATCATAATTACTCATTTTTGACTGCATAACCATTAAATAATCTTAAAGTTACTTTTCGTAAATTTCCTGCTAATAATTAAGATTAGCTTTCTGCAGCTATTGTAATGCTTAATGTTATGCCTTACAAAAAAACCTTAATTCCAGAATTTTTACTTTATAAAAATTCTGGAAAAATCTAGCCCAGGTCACCCTGTAATTTTGCCATGCAAAACTCTGGTGACAAGCATACAGATAGTAATTTAAATGCACGATGCTTTAGAGATATTAAATAAAACTTACGGTTACCAAAATTTTCGTGGGCATCAGGAAGCTGTCATTTCTCATGTTATTTCCGGGCAGAATGCCTTTGTTTTAATGCCCACCGGCGCTGGAAAGTCACTTTGTTATCAGATTCCATCACTCTGCCGAAATGGAATTGGCGTTATTATTTCCCCGCTGATTGCCTTAATGCAGGATCAGGTCGAGGCTTTAAAGCAGTTGGGAATTGCGGCTGGAGCAATTAACTCGAGCATGATCCCCGCTGAAGTTGAACAAATAATCAGCCAGATTCGCCAAGGTGAGATTGATCTGCTCTATGTTGCCCCTGAAAGGCTTCTTATGGAGAGTTTTCTTGAATTTTTGGAACAAGTGCCAATTGCTTTATTTGCTATTGATGAAGCGCACTGCGTTTCACAATGGGGGCATGATTTTCGGCCGGAATATACTAAGCTTTCTTTACTGGCAGAAAAATTTCCCAATATTCCTCGCATTGCTTTGACAGCAACTGCGGATGCTCCCACACGCAAGGATATTTTAGATAAGCTGCATCTGAAAGATGGCAAAACATTTATTGCCGGTTTTGACCGCCCAAACATCAATTATAGCATTGCGCCTAATATAGATTCAAAACAGCAGCTATTTAAATTTATTAAAGAGGAACATCAGGGTGATAGCGGAATTGTTTACTGTCTTTCTCGTCGCAAGGTGGAGGAAGTGGCCTCATGGCTGGAACAGAAGGGATTTACTGCCCTGCCCTATCACGCCGGAATGCCTGCAGCAAAACGCATGAAAAATCAGCGCCAGTTCATGAAAGAAGAAAACGTCATAATGGTTGCCACCATTGCCTTTGGTATGGGTATTGATAAACCAGATGTGCGTTTTGTTGCTCATATGAACATCCCCAGAAATATCGAAGCCTATTACCAGGAAACCGGCCGTGCCGGGCGCGACGGCCTTCCAGCTAACGCCTGGATGGTTTATGGCCTTCAGGATGCAGCCATGCAGCGCAACTTTATTGAAGAATCAGATGCCCCTGAAAACCAAAAACGCATCGAGCGCCAGAAGCTGGATGCTCTTCTTGGCCTGTGTGAAGCTGTTTGCTGCCGTCGCAAGGTAATCCTGGAATATTTTGGCGATAAATATGAAAAATGTAATAATTGTGATACCTGCCTGAACACACCCGAAACTTTTGATGCCACCATTGCCGCACAAAAAGCCTTATCCTGTGCCTATCGCACCGGGGAGAGGTTTGGCGTTAATTATCTGATAGATGTTCTGCTCGGCAAAGAAGATAGCCGCATAAAAAATTTCCATCACAATAAAATAAGCACTTTCGGCATTGGCGCAGAACACAGCAAAAATGAATGGAAAAGCATCTTCCGCCAATTAGTTGCTCAAAATTTCTTGCGGGTAGATATGGCAGGCCATGGCGGGCTCAGCATTTCAGCGCAGGGACATAAATTTCTAAAAACAAAAAATAACCTGCAGATGCGCAAACATCAGGAACCCACCAAATCAGAAGGCAAAACAAAATCACAAAAAAAAGGAATTCTTGCTTTGGTCAGCGAGCAAGACAAATTCCTGTTCGAAGTCTTGCGTGCAAAACGCACGGAAATAGCCAAATCCCAAAACATCCCACCATACGTGGTGTTCCACGATAAAACCTTGCTGGAAATGGCCAAAAACCGACCGCAATCACTGGAAAAAATGTCCACAATAACTGGAATAGGTGAAGTGAAAATTCAACGTTACGGCGATGATTTCCTAAAAGTTATTGCCAATAATTAAACCACAAAAATGAAAAAACCTAAAAAAGAGTCAACTTCCAACTGGACAGTCTATATTTTAGAATGCGGAGATAAAACTCTGTATACCGGAATAGCAAAAGACATAAACCGCCGCCTGAAGGAACACGAAGAAGGTAAAGGCGCGAAATACACAAAAGGCCGCGGCCCGCTTAAACTTATCTATACAGAAACCTATAAAGACAGAAGTGCTGCCTCAAAACGCGAAGCAGAGATAAAATCATTGAATAAACCCTCCAAACTTAAGCTTTCATCACAAATCTAACCCTCTTTAAAAGCTGAAAAGCTTCATATTTCTTTAATATAACAATATTATAATCTGACCTTAATAGGTGAGATAATGTCATTAAGATACGAAATTGATAAATATTCAAAAAACCCAGGTGAAAAGGCTTTTAATGCCATCAATGCTTATATCAGAGGTCTGGATAAGGAGAAGTTTTTTGATGAACTGGCCAACAATGATTATGGCGCCTTGCTCTGGGCTATAATCCGAGCCAAAGACACCAGATTATTTGACCTGGTCACAAATTTATACAGTAAAGAGGATTTGCTGGAAGAGGCTCTGGAAGAAGGACATTTCCTGGGTGATGCTCCCAGAAGTGGCAATGAAGAAATTTTTGTCCGGCTGGTGAAACTATATAAAAAAATGGGCACATTAAAAAATGAACTAATGAATTTTGATTATGAAGTTCTGCATAAAGCAGTTAGTGATGAAAGCACCTACCCAATTTTCAAGAAAACTCTCCAGCTCCACCTGGCTTTTGGTCTGGTCAATAATGCTCTAAAGGCAAATCGTTACGTTCTTCTCTATTCAGCAATGACTAGCGGCAATATAAAAATCTTCAACGAAGTAGTTGAATTATATCAGAAGGCAGGATTATTAGAAAAAGCGGTAAAAGGCCTTGAGCATAATTCCATAAGTGAAGTTGCAAGAAGTGGCAACATGGAAATATATGAAAAAACAATCGAACTCCACCGCGGAGCAGGGGTTCTCAGAGATTGGCTGGAGGATGGGTTCGGTCAGGGCGATTTTAATGTTATCAGATATGCAGCCGGCAGCGGAAATATAAAGATATTTGAGCGGACACTGGAACTTTATAAAAAAGAAAAAATGCTGGATAGAAATTTCCCAAAAATTGGTTCTTCCATAATTTTCTGGGCAGTTTCAGGCCATAATCCTGAAATTATCGACAGGGCTGTCGAATTACACAGAAAACAGGGAAATTTGAGAGAAGAACTGGAATATGGTGAACGCGCCCCCTACGACGCACTAATCAGAGCAGCTGACGAAAATTTTGACACCTATCAAAAAATAAAAAAACTCTATAAAAGTGAGAAATTATTTTCAAAAGCCATAAAGGAAATCGGCAGTTCTTTGCTGGCTTGCGCTGCAAGAAGCGGCAATGACCAAGCATTTGATGATATAGTTACCAACCTGAAAAAACACAATCTGCTGGAAAGCACCCTGCGCCATGGAGAATTCCACCTGTTATACTGGATATCTGGTCATAGCAATAACCCGAGCTCTCTGAAAAAAGTAATTTCCCTATATGAGCAACACCCTAAAATATACGAGGAAGCACAACAGATAAGAGAAGGTGACTGGCTTAATCTTTTTTATCAGGGCGCATGTGCTTCTATGAATCCTGAATTGTTCGACATTGTAACCGGCATATACAGAGAAAATGGCTTACTTAAAGCCGCTCTGGAAGCACGCGATTATAATGAAGCTGGCGGTTATAAGGTTCCTTCTCAGGAAAAATTTGGTGTTTTCTTCGGCAATAGCGTTGTTGGTCCTGTGGAAAATTTCGAAAAAACTTTCCAATTGATGAAAGAGCATGACCTGCTGAAAAAAGCTGTGATAACTGGCAAAGGCGGGGAACTACTAGAATATCTGGTAAAGAATGGTGAGTATGGAAAAACCAAATTACTTGTTAATTTCTTGCGTGAGGAGGTTGGAAAATTAAATTCACCTTTTGAAAAGGAATTGATGGGTGATGGCGCGGCCTTGCTACGAAACTCTGCTTATTGCGATAAGATAAGAATGATAAAATATATCACCGGGATTTATGCCGAATACGGAATACTTGAAGAAGCGGTAAAAGGCATCAATTTCAACCAACTTGAAAAAGAAGAGCCTGAAAGTGCCCAAAAATTTAAAAATACACTGGCAGAGATTTACAAAATCATGCCAGACGAAAAAAAAGCAAAACTTATATCAAGCATAGATGATAAAAAATTCGCCAAAGACATTGTCAAAACAGCAAGAAATATTGGCAATAAAACCCATCAAAACGAGTTTTACCGTTAAAATTTCGGTGATGATGGGGTGAGATTGACGAATGGCCTGCTTGCCATTCGCCCTTCGGGTCCCTCGCTCCGCTCGGTTACCAAAAAGTTTACTAACTTTTTGTCAAACTCGGCCCTTTGGGCAGAGCTTCTTATCCGGCTCCGCATTCCGCCAATAAAAAACCCGCAAAAGCGGGCTTTTTATTGGCGGATGGGGTGAGATTCGAACTCACGGTGGAGTTGCCCCCACGGCAGTTTTCAAGACTGCTGCCTTAAACCACTCGGCCACCCATCCATTAATCTGCAGATGTAATTAACAGAGGCTTTAATTCAGCACAAGTTTTCTGTTTTATTTTGATTATTAAAATTTTCATTCAGGTTAATAAAACGCTAATTTCTTGACATTTCTGCCTATAAGCTATTTAAAAACGCCTAAATCTGCCGCAAAGCGGTTGATAGTGAAGGTTTTTGCATTTATCTACAATTTTATCTAACGTTAACTTTTCTGTAACCTTTTTGTGTTACTATAAAAATAAGTTGAGTTGTTCCTCGTTAGTATTTAAAATTGGAGTGAACTTAAATGAATAACGGTTTGATGGATATTTTACCTGAAAATTCGCCAGATTTCCAATCTGCACTTAATTGCGGCAGTGTTTTAGCAAATTTTGATGTGCAAGGTGGCGCTAATATACCTACTCCAGCTACCGGACGACATGCTTCACTTGATGGAAATGTTCTCTCCCCAGGTGCTGTAAATGAAGAACTGAGAGATAAAATTCAGAGTAATCTTTCTGTCAGCCCAGAAGCAACACCTCTTTCTTTTTCAAGCTTCTCTCCTAGAAGATAATATAATTTCTCAGTATTGTTTACGCAGCATAGATATGCTATGCTGCGTTGCACTATTGCAAAAATATCCAGGTAGGTAACAAAGTGGCGAAGAAAACAAAAAAGCAAGAAACAGCTAAACTTATAGTCAATAACAAGGAATATAATTTTCCTATTCTTCACGGCACAACCGGCCCAGATGTAATCGACATCAGATCGCTTTATAAAGAAACCGGCATGTTTACGCATGACCCGGGCTTTATGTCTACCTCTTCCTGTGAATCTGCAATTACATTCATTGATGGTGAAAAAGGCATTCTCCGTCATCGTGGTTATTCAATAGAAGATCTTGCTGAAAAATGTGATTATCTGGATGTTTGTCATCTTCTTCTTTATGGAGATATTCCTCAGGGCAAAAAGAAAAAAGAATATGCTTATTCCATAAGTCGCCACACCATGGTGCATGAGCAATTGCGCAGTCTTTACCAGGGCTTTCCACGCCGCTCTCACCCTATGGCAATTCTTGTAGGTGCTGTTGCTTCACTATCAGCGTTCTATCATGACAGTTTGGATATTTTAGACCCAATGCAGCGCGACCTTGCCGCACGTCGTATAATTGCAAAAATGCCAACTCTAACGGCAATGGCTTATAAATATTCTATCGGTCAACCCTTTATCTCCCCGGATAATTCTCTTGGTTTTGCCGAAAATTTTTTGCACATGCTTTTTTCCGTTCCGGCTGAGAAATATAAAGTAAGCCCCGTTCTTTCCCGCGCTATGGAAAAAATCCTTATTCTGCATGCTGACCATGAGCAAAATGCTTCAACATCCACAGTTCGTCTGGCAAGTTCTTCGCATGCTAATCCTTTTGCTTGTGTTGGTGCCGGAATATCTTCTCTTTGGGGCCCAGCTCATGGTGGAGCCAATGAAGAAGTTATCCTTATGCTGGAACAAATTGGTGATATAAAACGCATACCAGAATTTATTAAACGCGCTAAAGATAAGAGTGACCCTTTCCGTTTAATGGGCTTTGGTCACCGTGTTTATAAAAATTATGACCCGCGAGCAAAAGTTCTGAAAAAATCATGCGATGCAGTGTTGCAAGAGGTTGGCATAAAAAACAGCCCTCTGTTGAAAATTGCCCAAGAGCTTGAACGGATTGCCTTACAGGATGATTATTTTGTACAGAGAAAATTATTCCCAAATGTCGATTTTTATTCCGGCATAATTTATCAGGCAATGGGCATTCCAACCAGCCTATTCACTGGCCTTTTTGCCATGTCGCGCACTGCTGGCTGGATCGCGCAATGGAAAGAAATGATTGAAGATAAAGATCAGAAAATCAGCCGCCCTCGTCAGCTTTATAGCGGCATAATTTCTCGTAAAATTAAAAAGAAGAAGTGAATTAGTTGCTAGTTGATTGTTAATGGTTGATAGTAAGTAGAATTTCATAGCAGAAAGCTTACGCAATTAACAATAAACCATTAACTATTAACCATCTCCAATTAACTATTAACAATACCCAGTTAATATTGTATATCATTTGCAATTGGGAGAACCTGATGACTTCTACGATAGAAAAAAATTGCATAGAGAAAGGCCTGAAAATGACAGGCCAGAGGCGGGTTATAGCCCAGGTTTTGTCTGAAGCTTCTGACCACCCTGATGTTGAAGAAATTCATCGTCGTGCTTCTGCCATAGACCCCAAAATCAGCATAGCCACAGTTTACAGAACTGTTCGCCTGCTCGAAGAAAACGATATTATAGAAAAACATGATTTTGGCGATGGCCGTGCCCGCTATGAAGAAGCAACTGAAACGCACCATGACCACCTTATTGATATAAAAAATGGTCGAGCGATAGAATTCAGCAACCCGGAAATTGAGAAATTGCAGGAAAAAGTTGCCAGAGACCTTGGCTTTAAACTAATTGACCACAGATTAGAGCTTTACGCTGTTCCTTTGAAGGAAGAGGAATAGTTATAGTTTTTGGTTGATGGTTTTTTCTGTCATTCTGAAAGCGTGAAGCGCTGTTCAGAATCCATAATCACCTAATTATAGATGGTTCTTACACACGGAAAGTTTACTAATTTTCCTAATTAAGCTTTATGCCTGTGGAGAGATGGTTCCCGGACATTTTTGTTATAGTGCTTTTGCTTTTATTTTACGCTAGGCAGCCGAGGCAAGTAAAATTCCAGCGTAGCCTTACTACGTGAATTTTACTAGTCCGAAGGATAACGACGCGTAAGATAAAATGAAAAGCACTATAACAAAAATTCCGGGACGACAAGATTCAAAGCCTCCAATTCGCCCCAAAATCATGGATTTTAAGAGACTTCTGGATAATAGGGATTTTTTTGATAAGTTATAGGAACATCCGCCCACAAAGCCGCAACCTATAAAAACATAGGTGAGGACTTGAGGACGGATGTAACGACGAAATTATAAAAAAAGACCACTATCCGGAGGTCTCTTTATTGACAAATGGGCATTTTCTGCTAGATACCAGCCCCCTATCTTTGGTATAATGACACCAGGCACTTGGGAGGTGCTGCATTATTTTGAATAAAAAGCTTTATATAAAAACCTATGGCTGTCAGATGAATTTCTATGATTCTGACCGTATGGAAGATAGCCTTAAACCTATGGGCTTCACCTTAAGTGATAAAGTTTCCGATTCGGACCTTGTTATATTGAACACTTGCCATATCCGTGAAAAAGCTGCTGAAAAAGTATATTCAGAACTTGGCCGCATCAGAAAAGAAAAAGCAAAAAGAAGAAAAGAAGGAAAAAACATGATCATCGCCGTTGCTGGCTGTGTTGCCCAGGCTGAAGGCAAGGAGATAATCAAACGCGCTCCATTTGTAGATATAGTTATCGGCCCACAATCTATCACGCGCCTGCCCCAGCTTATTGCCAATGCAACAGATGGAAAAAAAGGCATGGTGGATCTTGATTTTTCGCCAGAAGAGAAATTTGATGAACTGCCTGAAGAATCACGCCCGCAAGGCCTTTCCTCTCTGCTAACCATACAGGAAGGTTGTGATAAATTCTGCACTTTCTGCGTTGTACCATACACTCGCGGTGTCGAGTTTTCGCGCCCTGTGCCAGAACTTTATCGCGAAGCTGCACGTCTTGTTTCACATGGTGCAAAAGAGCTTTTCCTGCTTGGCCAGAATGTTAATGCTTATCATGGCAAAGGGCCAGATGGCGAGGCATGGGGGCTTGGTCAACTAATTCGCCATATTGCCGCTATAAATGGCCTGGAGCGCATACGTTACACCACTTCCCACCCACGAGATATGGATGATGATTTAATTAATGCTCATGGCGAAGTTGAAAAACTTATGCCTTTCATGCATCTGCCCGTGCAATCTGGTTCAGATAAAATCTTAAAGGAAATGAATCGTAATCATACAGCTGATTTTTATCGTGGAATTATAGATAAAGTCCGAACTGCACGACCTGATATACAATTCTCTTCTGATTTTATAGTCGGCTTCCCCGGTGAAACTGATGAAGATTTCAAAGAAACAATGAAACTTGTTAGTGATATCGGTTATGCACAGGCTTATTCTTTCAAATATAGCGCCCGTCCTGGTACACCAGCAGCGAACAGGGAATATCTCGTTCCGGAAAAAATTAAAGATGAAAGACTTATTGAGCTTCAAAACTTAATAAGCAAGCAGCAGGAAGAATTTAATAAAAAATGTATCGGCCTTACCATGCCAGTTCTATTCGACCGTAAAGGCAAATATGAAGGCCAGATTATTGGCCGCAGCCCTTATATGCAATCTGTACATGTTATGGATGGTCATGAGCTTTTTGGAAAAATTGCTGAAGTAACAATGACAGAAGCTTTTGCCAACAGCCTTTCTGCTATTGTACAAACACAAGATGAAAAGATTTCTGCTGCAACAGGGAGATAATTAGATATAATCTAAAAGTGTCAGAAAATTCAATTTGCATATCTTTTGAAAATAACAGCCTGTTATCCCAGCTTTTAGGCGAACATGATCGCAACCTGGCTAAGATAGAAAAGGTTTTAGGTGTAACGGCATCCTCCCGCGGCAACATGATATCAATAGCAGGTGATGCTGATAAAGTCTCACTTTTTGAAGCCATATTACAAGAACTTTACAGCAAAATTGAAAAAGGAATTGATGTCGGCGATGCTGAAGTTGAAGCAGCCATTTTAATGCTTTCGGGCAGTAAAGCCATCGGAAAGCCAAATGGCAAATGTGCTGGGCAAAAAAACAGTAAAGGCAGTGAAATGGTTATAAAAACCATGAAAAAGCCTATTACTCCATACACAGCAAAACAAGCGGAATATATGCAAGCCCTGCTGGCAAAAGAACTTATATTCGGTGCTGGCCCTGCTGGTACAGGAAAAACCTATTTGGCCGTTGCCGCAGCAGTTTCCATGTTTATGGATAAAAAAGTTGACCGCATAATTCTCTCGCGCCCTGCTGTTGAAGCTGGTGAACATCTGGGTTTTCTTCCTGGTGACATGCGCGAAAAGGTTGATCCTTATCTCCGCCCACTTTACGACGCTCTCTACGACATGATGCCAGCTGAAAAAGTGATAAAATATATGGAAACAGGCGAAATTGAAATTGCCCCACTCGCCTTCATGCGTGGCCGTACCTTGCGCTATTCCTATGTCATACTTGATGAAGCACAAAACGCCACACCGGTTCAAATGAAAATGTTTTTAACCAGGCTTGGTGAAGGAACGAGAATGGCTATAACTGGCGATCTTTCTCAAACAGACCTGCCAAAAGGTAAAAAATCTGGTTTCAGAGATGCGCTGGAAAAACTTGAAGGAATTAACGAAATATCAGCAATCCAATTCAGTGAAAAAGACAGCGTCCGTCACCCATTAACAGTAAAAATAGTGCAGGCATATGCCAGACACGAAAAAGACGATGACTGGAAACGAAATTAAAGCATTGCAGGCAGAGATTAATTTTCCCTCTTATGAAATAGAGGTAAATATAAAAAACCGGAGTTGGAATAAACTGGCGCCAGACGCAGAAAATATTTGTAAAAAAGCCTGCGCTGCTGCACTTGATATTTTGGGCGTACATAGCCATATTTCATTGGCAGAAGTTTCTATTATGCTTGCTGGTGACAAAGAATTAAAAGAACTAAACAATAAATTTCTTAACAAAAACAAACCAACCAACGTGCTTTCATTTCCTGCTCAAAAATTTCTGCCTGGAGAAATAAACTCTTTTCATTCTTCAAAAAGATTAACGCTTGGTGACATTGCTCTTTCACTCGAAACAATAAAAAAAGAAGCAAAAGAACAAAAGAAAACTCTCAGAGAGCACCTTTCACACATGGTTATTCACGCTACTCTTCACCTTCTGGGATATGACCATGAAAAAAAAGGAGAGGCAGAAATTATGGAAGCATTGGAAATAAGAACTCTCAGTAACCTTGGTATTGCAAACCCTTACTCAGGACAATAATAATGAAACCTAATCCTACATCTATGGAAAAAAACTCTAAATATAAGGGGGAAAAATCCGGCTTCAGATTAGCTAATAAATCCTCGCATAGCAGAAAAAATAAATCCGGGAAAGTCTCACATTTTATAAACTCTCTTTCTGATTTTCTGCGTCCAACTTTTAGAATCAGAAATGCCAACTCATTAAAAGAATCTCTGGAAGAAGTTATAGAGGAGCATAACGCCAATGGGTTTGAGATGGATCTCGAAGAAAGGGAATTATTGCATAACGTTCTTACTTTCAGTGAACTAGATGTGGAAGATGTAATGATACCACGTGCTGATATAGTCGCCGTAAATAACGATATCAGCCTAGATGAACTCAAAAAAGTTTTTGTTCAGAAAGCACATACTCGCCTGCCTGTTTACCGGCGCTCTCTTGATAATATTACAGGCTTCATACACGTTAAGGATTTTGTCTCTGTTCTGGCTAGTGACAAGGCTTTTGACATGGAAACAATAGTACGACAAATTCTTTTTGTACCACCTTCAATGAAAGTTAGTGATTTGCTGGTAAAAATGCAGATTTCCCATGTCCATATGGCAATCGTTGTTGATGAATATGGTGGAACTAATGGCATTGTCACTCTTGAAGATCTGATGGAAGAAATTGTTGGCGAAATAGAAGATGAGCACGACATAGAAGAAGCCACACCATTTACTCAGCTGGAGAAAAATTTATTTGAAGTCAGCGCACGTATAGACATTGAAAGACTGGAAGAAAAACTGGGAGTTGATCTTTCCAAACTCCGAGAAGATGAGGATTTTGATACAGTTGGCGGTCTCATATTTTGTCTGCTTGGCAGAGTGCCGGCAATTGGAGAAGTTGCAGAAATTCCTTCTCTTGGCCTTGAGTTTGAAATAAAAGAAGCTGATGCCCGACGCATAAGGCGTGTACTGATAAGAAAAAAAACATAGTAAGTCCAAGAGAAAAAGGCCAAATGTACATAATAAAAAGATTTAACGAGTTTGGTTCTGGGGCAAGGTATCTTACTTCTATGCTTCTTGGTATGTTAGCAAGTTTTGCATTACCACCATTTTTTGTTTTCCCTTTTCTTATTGTTGCTTTTAGCGGTTTTTATCTTCTTCTGGAAGGATGTGTTAACAAAAAATCTGCATTCTTTACGGGCTGGTGGTTTGGATTTGGCCATTTTGTTGTTGGTTTGTATTGGATATCTTTTTCCTTACTTGTAGATCCAGAAAAATTTGCCTGGTTAATTCCATTTGCTGTTTCCCTTATTCCAGCAGCTCTTGGAGTTTACATAGGGCTACTCTCTATTTTTTTTATCAAAATTCCTCTCTCTGGCTGGCGAAAAATTCTGATGTTTTCCTGCCTGTGGGTAGCAACTGAAATATTGCGTTCTCACCTGTTTACAGGTTTTCCGTGGAATCTAATTGGTTACAGCTTTTCGTTCTCTGATGCACTGATACAACCCGCTTCTGTATTCGGTGTTTATGGCCTTAGTTTGCTTGTAATACTCTTAGCTACTATGCCTGTATTACTTTTAACTCAGGGTATGAAAATTGCTAAAAAACCGGTTTTAGCCATTTACCTTTTTTTCCTTTTTACTTTTTTCTGGGGAGTTATAAATCTGCAAAACGAGGTCTCTGGTGAAAAATTAAATGTTAGAATTGTACAACCTAATATTCCTCAGGAACTTAAATGGGCACCAGAAAAAACCTTTAAGAATTTCACCGACATAATAGATATCTCAGGAACAGTAACAGATTTCAAACCAGATATCGTTGTTTGGCCGGAATCTGCAGTTCCCTTCTTGCTTGAAGAAGAGCCTGAAATGCGCCAGGTTATTGCTGAATCACTACCCAAAAACAGCTTTCTTATAACAGGAGCAATTAGAGCAGACAGGGAAACAGCTGATTTTTGGAATTCTGTTCTGGTTATAAACGATAGTGGTAATATCATTGCTTATTATGATAAGCACCATCTTGTTCCTTTCGGTGAATTTGTGCCTTTCCGCACTCTATTTCCATTCATTAATAAAATAACTCCCGGCGACACTGATTTCTCTAGAGGACCTGGTCCGAGCACTATAAAAATTGAAAACGTCCCAGCATTCAGCCCAACAATTTGTTATGAAGGGATATTTTCTTCGTATGTTAAAGATAGAAACAACCCTCCGCGCTTTCTGCTTAACGTAACAAATGATGGCTGGTTTGGAAAAAGCACCGGGCCATATCAGCATTTCCAAATGACCAGAATGCGTGCAGCGGAAGAAGGAATGCCTGTAATAAGGGCGGCCAACACAGGAATTTCAGGAGTTTTTGATGCAAAAGGGAGAGTGGTAAATTCTCTGGGCCTGGGTAAAACCGGGTGGCTGGATGTCACTTTTAATTTGCCAAAGGAAGGCTCAATGGTAAATATATATTCTATTTTTGGAGAGACATTACCCATAATTTTAATAATTTCTTTAGGATTTTTCTGTTATTTTACCGAAAAAAGAAGCCTCAAGTAGCAAAGCCTGATAGTAAATCGACCATTGGTTGTGCTTTTATTAAAAAAATGTAAAAATTTGCAGTTTTCCCTTGAAAGTTCCTTTTTAATCCTTATTTCTTACTCAACCATCGCGGGTTATAGAAACAATTTCGTGACCCACAGATTGTAGGATTTAAAAATACTATGGCACACCCCGTAGACATACATGTCGGAAAACGTATCAGACTACGTAGGTCAATGTTGGGAATGAGCCAGGATTTCATTGGCAAAGAAATTGGCGTTACCTTCCAGCAAATTCAGAAATATGAACGTGGAGTAAATAGAGTTGGCTCCAGCCGTCTTTATGATTTTTCAAGGATTCTTGGAGTACCTGTCGGTTATTTTTTTGATGACATGGACCCAGAAACTTTAGCTGGAACAATTGATCTGTCAGAAGATGATACAACTTCTGAAGGCGAAAAAATGAGTGATAAGGAAACTATTGAGCTCGTACGGTCTTATTACAAAATAACTGACCCGGCAATCAGAAGAAAAGTCCTTAGCCTGATAAAAGCAATGGGCCCGGCTTAATTTTATTTAATCTTTTATTTTCTCAGTAATTTTTTTAACAATTCCACTATATACTTTGCGCAGTTCTTTTGCTTCTTCTCTAAGCACTGCTGGTGCGCCTATGTCGGAACTTTCTGATATAAAGGAATTTAAGGGAATTTCTGCAAGAATATCCAGATTCTGCTCACTAGCCATTTTCTTAACACTGCCTTTTCCAAATATGTAATTTCTTTTTCCTGTATCAGGATCATCAAAATAGCTCATATTTTCAACAACACCCAGCACTTGTACATGTACTTTTGCAAACATTGCTATTGCCTTTTTAACATCCAAAAGTGCAACCTCTTGTGGGGTTGACACAATAACTACACCTGAAACATCAAAATTTTGGGCAATACTTAAATGTATATCCCCCGTTCCTGGTGGCAAATCTATAACCAAAAAATCAAGATTACCCCAATTAGCTCCCATCATAAGCTGCTGCAAAGCCTTTGATATCATTGGGCCACGCCATACTACGGCAGCATCTTCAGCAAGGAGCAAGCCCATTGACATGGTTTTTACTCCATAATTTTCAGGCGGAATCATTCTTGCTTCTTTTACTTCCGGCTCACCAGAAAGATTCATCATTCGCGCAACAGAAGGGCCATAAATATCAGCATCAACAAGCCCTGTAACATAACCTTCCTTTACCAAAGCAACAGCAAGATTAACCGCAACAGTTGACTTTCCAACCCCACCTTTGCCAGAAGCAACAGCAATGATGTGTTTTATACCTTCAATTTTTTTCGGGTTCTTTTTTCCTGTTTCTCTTTTTTCTTCATTGGAAATTTCTGCCGTCATAACTGCTGTGACTTTAGCGACGCCAGGTATGGATTTTACTGCCTCTTCACATTTATTTCTTAATTCTTCACCAATATTAGAATTTGCAATATTGTTCAGATCAATAACAAAGCCCACATCATTATCTTTAATAACTAATGACGAAATAAGACCCGCTGAAACAACATTATCCTTTGCATCAGGCAAAAAAACTCCTGAGAGTTTTTCTAAAATAATTTCTTTGCTCAGTTTTGCTGACATTTTGGCTATAGCATCTTGCATTATTGATATGTCTCTTATATAAGGGTTCTCCTTATATCATAAACTCGTTGGAATAAATAATAATATGCCTTGGGAAGAAAACGGCAAAGGTAAAGGCCCTTGGGGAAGCAGCCCGGAACAACCCGGTAACAAGCGGCCCGATTTTGATGAATTGCTGAAAGATTGGATCAACAAACTCAATGGCTTTTTTGGCGGAAGTAAAAAAAACAAGCAAAATAATAACCGCTTTATCCTGCTGGGCGCATTTGTTGTCTTAATTTTCTGGATGGCTAATGGCATCTATATAGTAGACCCTGAAGAGCAAGGCGTTGTATTACGCTTTGGAAAACATGTTAGAAATACCATGCCTGGCCTTAATTATCACCTTCCTTCGCCAATTGAAAAAGTCTACAAAGTTCCTGTAACAACTATAAACCGAGTGGAAGTTGGAATACGCTCTTCTTCGAATTTACGCGGCACAAGCAGCAGAGAAGCAAAAATTACTGAAGAAAGCTTAATGCTTACAGGTGATGAAAATATCGTTGATATAGATTTTGAAGTTCAATGGAAGGTTCGTAACCCGGAAAATTTCCTTTTCGAAGTACGTGATCCATCCGATACAGTAAAAAGCGTTGCTGAAAGCGCCATGCGTGAAGTTATAGGCCGTACTCCTATAGCGGATGCTTTAACGGAAGGACGTTCTGCAATAGAGTTTGAAACAAAGGAAATAGTTCAGAGTATTCTAGATTCTTATAATGCTGGAATAGAAGTCGTGCTTCTTCAGATGCGTGAAGTACAGCCTCCAACAGCAGTTATTGATGCTTTCCGTGATGTTCAAAGCGCAAGGGCCGACAGAGACCGAGCTCGCAATGAAGCAGAAGCTTATAGAAATGATATAATTCCTCGTGCCCGTGGTGAATCCGAAAAAATAATTCAAGGCGCAGAAGCTTACAAACAAAAAACTGTAGCAGATGCACAAGGCCAGGCCAGCAGATTTGTTTCTGTATATGATCAATATAGAAAAGCGAAAGATGTAACACGCAAACGTATTTATCTAGAAACTATGGAAGAAATATTAGGTGGCATGGACAAGGTTATAATTGATTCGCGTGGTTCAGGAACTGGTGTAGTTCCCTATCTTCCTCTTCCACAATTAAATTCTGGTAAGAAACAATGAAAGCCATACCATACATTTTAGCAGCGCTGGTTATAATTTTCCTTGGCTCTGTCTACATCGTAGACGAAACCGAGCAAGCTATAGTCCTTCAATTTGGTGAACCACAATCAGGCATTAAAAAAGCTGGCTTGCATTTCAAAAGGCCATTCTTTCTACAAAATGTGGTAAAAATGGACAAGAGAATCCTTGATTTAAACGCTGAGCCAAGAGAATTAATAGCTGCTGATCAGAAGCGTTTGATTGTAGATGCTTTTGCAAAATTTCGTATAACTAATCCACTGAAATTTTATCAAACAGTGCGCAATGAATTTGGCATCAGAACGCGTCTTAATTCAATACTGGATTCCAGGCTGAGAGAAGTTCTCGGCAGCGTTCCTTTAAGCACACTTCTGACTGGCGAAAGGTCAGATATTATGCGACAGATAAAAGATAATGTTAACAAAGAGACCGAAGGTTTTGGTATTGATGTAGTTGATGTGCGAATAATGCGTGCTGACTTACCAGAAGAAAATAGCAAGGCTATATTCAAACGCATGCAAACAGAACGAGAAAGAGAAGCAAAAGAATTTAGAGCTCAAGGCGCCGAAGAAGCTCAACGTATAACTTCAAGAGCAGAAAGAGACAGAACTATACTTCTTGCAGAAGCGGAAAAGAAAGCACAAATATTGCGTGGTGAAGGTGATGCAGAAGCTACGAACATATTTGCGGAAGCTTTTGGTAAAGATCCAGAGTTTTTTAATTTTTACCGTTCAATGCAAGCTTACCGAATGACCTTGAAGAAAGAAAACACTTCAATGATTCTTTCCCCAGAAAGTGACTTTCTGCATTTATTTTCGGAACCAGAAAAAAGACAATAATGAGGCGGTAATATGAGAAGAATTCTGTTTTTTCTTGTTGTTGGTTTATTTGTTTTTTTAAAGTCTTCTGCTGCAACAGCACTAAGTTTTTCTGCTCCGGCAGATCTGGCGGATATTGTAGAAAAACTGACCCCCGCGGTTGTTAATATATCAACCACTCAAACTATTAAGGAATCATCAGAGAACTTGCAATTAAAGCAATTTCCTCCCGGTTCTCCGTTTGAAGATTTTAATGAATTTTTCAAGCGTTTCATTGGTCCACAAATGGGCAACAGAAAGGCTACATCTCTTGGCTCTGGCTTTGTTATTGACCCCGATGGCTATATAGTCACCAACAATCACGTTGTTGAGAAAGCGGAAGAAATTGATGTAAATTTCGGTGACGACACACAATATAAAGCAAAAGTTATAGGAACTGATGTAAAAACTGATCTTGCTCTTCTTAAAATAGATGCGGGCAAAAAACTTCCTTATGTAAAATTTGGTGATTCAGATAAATCGCGCGTTGGTGATTGGGTAATTGTAATCGGCAATCCATTTGGCCTTGGTGGGACAGTGACTACTGGAATAATTTCCGCCCGCGCCAGAGATATTAATTCTGGCCCATTTGACGATTTTATTCAAACAGATGCTGCAATTAACCGTGGTAATTCTGGCGGCCCTATGTTCAACATGGATGGAGAGGTTATAGGAATAAATTCTGCAATTTATTCACCTAACGGTGTTGGCAATGTTGGTATCGGTTTTGCTGTTCCTTCAAGCCTTGCTGACCCGATTATAAGGCAGCTTAAAAAAAGCGGAAAAGTTCATCGAGGCTGGCTTGGTGTGCGTATACAAAATGTATCGGAAGAAATTGCTGAAAGCATGAATCTTCCTAACACAAAAGGTGCCCTGGTCGCTGAAGTTGTAGAGGGCAGTCCGGCAGAAGAAGCAGGTATAAAATCTGGTGATATAATTCTTGAATTTAACGACCATGAAATTACCACCATGAAAAAACTTCCACGTATTGTGGCGGATACAGATATAGGAAAAGAAAGTAAAATTGAAGTGCTGCGTGATGGCAAAATGAAAGAATTATCTGTAAAAGTTGGTGAATTAGAAGAAGAGGAAAAAGAAGAGAAGCCTTCTCTGGCAGCTGGAGAAAATAAAGCGGCTGGAGAGGGTGAAATTGCACTTGGAATGACGCTAATTCCCCTAAACGAAGATTTGCGCAAGAAAAATAATATTTCACCTAACGTAAGTGGTCTGTTGGTTTTGGATACTAATATGGCAGCTGAAGCTTATGTCCGTGGCATTGGCCGTGGCGATGTAATAGTTGGCGCAAACCAACAAAATCTAACTTCCACGAACCAGTTTAAAGAAATTTTAAATCAGGCAGAAAAAGATAAAAGAAAATCAATTCTGCTTCTGGTAAATAAAAACGGGGAAAATGTATTTATTGCACTTCCCCTTGAAAAGAAAAAATAATAAATTATTCGATAACTATGGCAGATATTTGTCTGCCATAGTCTTTTTCTCCAGCCAGAGTAGAACGGCGATAACTAAAAAAACGTTCTTTATCCTGTAATGTATCAACGCCCAGACAAAATACTTTTGTCAGGCCAAATTTTTTCAATTTACTTAAAGCATAGGCAGGAAGATCAAATAGAAATTTTTCTTTTTTTGTAGCGGGAGAAAAAAATTTATCATTTTCTTTATTTTCCTCAATAAATTTTTTATAAAACTCTTCCCCTACTTCGTATGAAGATTTTTCTATACATGGTCCTATGACTACAATAATAGAATTCTTTTCTGCACCAAGCTTCAGCATCTCCTTAACTGTATTTTCTAATATTCCAGCCATTGCACCTTTCCATCCCGCATGGGCTGCACCTATCACGCCTGCTTTCTCATCTGCAAAAAGAACTGGGGCACAATCCGCAGTTAATATTCCCAAAGCCATATTTTTTTTATCAGTAACCATTGCATCAGCCTGAATACGATCTGCAAAATCATATTCGACACGGACAACCTTATTGCTGTGTATTTGATAAAGTGTGCATAATTTTTTTATATCTTTTCCAAGTGTGTTTTTAACCCTTAAGCGGTTTATTTCTATATTTTCTTTTTTATCTGATGACCCCGGACCGCAGTTTAATGAGGAATACAAACCCTCGCTTACCCCACCTTTTCTGGTAAAAAAACCATGTCTTATACTATTTATATCTTCAAGTTCTTTGCTGTTTATTTTTATCATGGTTTATTAAATCCATATGGTGTGGGTTCAGCTTTGTCAGTTAGAGCCAGGCACTTGAACAACGTACCCATTTCTTGCGGCGAAATAAGTCTTTTTATTTCAGATATTATCATCTCTCTTTTTTTCTGCTTTGCATTATGTGCTAGCATTGTAGCACGCAATTCAATCCCCATAGCAAGCAAAAATTCTCCCTGAGTGGTGTCACCAAAGGCATATATTCCCTCTTCCTGCGCTGTTTCCGCAAGCATCTCAAAATTAACATGTGTAGTTATGTCA
>Ga0210057_1002749_pt1 | contig 24911 bp, 28 predicted proteins | sample CryGeyCG2114_010_2_FD_183968 | JGI IMG/M metagenome (GOLD analysis project Ga0210057, IMG submission 183968) | Groundwater microbial communities from aquifer - Crystal Geyser CG10_big_fil_rev_8/21/14_0.10 (SPAdes) (version 2) | ecosystem: Environmental > Aquatic > Deep subsurface > Groundwater ...
ATGGTTCTGTTCTAAAAAATAAAACACTTATGACTCAAAAAGTAGAACTAATAAGCAAACTAATCGCACATAATGTTGACAGGATGCAACATTATTTTTTGTTTATTCTAAGGATTGCACCATAGCCCAATCTGTAAAAAGGGGTTTTTCTTTTTTATATTGAAAACCAAAAATCTTGCCTGGATAATCTGCTAACATTCTGTCTTCTAATTCTCTATCTTGTGTAACTAAACTAACTTTCATTTTACCCTTTGCAAGTGAGAATTTGTTTATAAAACTTGTGGTTAATATTCTTCGTGTGTAGTAAGGTGACATATGTCACCAGTACAATTTTTTGTGGAATTCTTGCGCTGGTGTTAGCCACTGCAAGGATTGATGTGGTCTAAAATGGTTATATTTCATCCTGAATAGCTCTAAATCTCCATTTGAAAGGCTTATTTCTTTTTTAATCGTTTGAAATAGCCTTTCTACTTTGCCATTTGTTTGAGGTCGTTTTACTCTTGTTCTAATGTGTTCTACCTTATTTTTTCTGCACCACCTATCAAACTTAGAGTGTTTACTTTTTCCGCCATATGGTGAACCATTATCGCTTATAATTTCCCTTGGAACTCCAAATTTCTTGATCAACTCATCAAGGAATTTCATAACAACAATAGTGCGTACACTATTGACATGGAGTATACCTAAGCAATATCTTGAGCAATCATCAATTACTGCAATAATTTTTCCCTGCTTTCCAAACTCACTATCATCAATATGCCACAATGAATTAGAATGTTTCCTCTGAAAACGCACATATTTTGCTCTAGTTCCTCGATTATGTTCTTTTCTTGTAAAGCCATTCTCACGCAATATGAGATTAATTGTGTAACTTGATAAGTTCAGATGGGGAGTGCTCTTACAAGTTTGTGAGCTCCCCATTGAGTTTTCTTGCGCATAGCCAAAATCTCTTGAATAACATTAGAAGTAACCTTATAATGAATAGTTTTTGGCCTAGTGGAATTATCTCGCAGATTCCATTTTTCATTTTGCGAAAAACTATTTTGCCAACGTTTTAGAGTGCGAATACTCACAGAATAATTATATTGTTCTTTCAAAATGATTTGACATTTTGAATAAGACTTCTGTTTGATTCTTAATTTAAAGAATTCCCTTCTGATAATGTCTTTTTTCATAAAATTAGCAAAAAACAGCTAATTTATAGAATGGTGACATATGTCACCTTACTACACATGGTTAATATTCTTCGATAGTTGAATAAACAGAACCTTCTTTCTTTAGTTTGCTTTGCATTAGCTTAAATCCAATAACATTAAAAGAAATTTTTTCAACTTTAATGTCTTTTAATCTTTTTAAGAAGTCTACTCTGTTTTTTAGGAATTTAACTTTACCTAATGTTAAATGTGCCCTGAATTCCTGATTTGTAGGGAATACTGTTAACAAAGCCTCGTCAATTTTTTGTTGTAATTCAATAATTTTTTGTTCAGGATCTAAACCTAACCATATTACTCTTGGCTTAATTTCATCTGGAAAAAAACCTAATTCAGTGGTTTTTAGTGTAAATTTTTCAAATTTTATTTCTTTTAATGCTTGTTTAATGTCTTCTAATTTTTCTTCAGGAACTTCGCCTAAGAATTTTAGTGTAACATGTAAACTTCTCTTGAAAGTCCATTTTACTTTAGCTATTTTTGGATTATTGATTTTTTTCTGTAAATCATAAACATAATCTTTTGCTTTGTCCGAAATCTCTAATGCTACGAATAATCTCATAAGAATTAAGAATTACTTTAGCTTTAAAAGTATTACCAAAGTTCTACTGCTAATTTTGCGGCTAATTTAATAGTCATTTCATTGACATCTTTTTCAGGGTTAATTTCTACAATGTCAGCTGCTCTAAAATTTTTCATTTTTTTAATTCTATTTACAAAATAAACCATGTCTCTACTTGTTAAACCTGCAGGTTCTATGTAGCCAGTTCCAGGTGCAAAAGCTGGGTCTACTGCGTCTATGTCTATTGATAAGTATAATGCACTAAAGTTGTGTGCAAGTTCCATTATGCCGTCACAGATAGTGTCCATGTCATAACGCATGTTTTTTGCATGATAAACTTTAATTTTATTTTTTTCTAAGAATTCTTTTTCAGTTTCATCAATGTTTCTTGTAGCTACTAAGATTACATTTTCAGGTTGTAGGTGGCCTTCTTCAATTAAAGTCCTTAACCAGTCTTCGTGAGAAGGAGGATGGAATAAATTGACACAGTCAGGGTGTGCATCAAAGACTATGATTCCTGGATTTTTGTATTTTTTAGCAAATGCTTTGAAAATAGGATAAGTGATTGAATGGTCTCCTCCTATGAATAAGCATTTGTTGTCTAATAATTCTTCTGCTTTTTGGAAAATCATATCATTAGTATCTTCTAAATTGTTGTTTATAATTGGAACTTTATCTATGATGAAGTTGTGTTTGTGTGAATCTTCACTAGTATAGAAATCAGAGATTGCATCTACAATTAAGTCAGGAGCTTTTTCACTGCCTGTTTTGTGCATTCCGCCTTGTGAAGTTGGTACTTTTATTAAATACATAAAGAAAATAGCTAAAATTACGCTTTATATAGTTTTTTAATCAGGCCCATGTCACTACTTTTAGTTGACAAATGAAAAACTTTAAATAGTTTTAAACCTTATACTTTTTAACCTTTAGGAGGTCAAAATGGAAGCAAATATAGTTGAACAAACAATATCAAATTTGGCTGAGCAAAACTTGCCTGAAGTTAATTCAGAAGCATTAAGTAAAGCAGCCTACCTTGGTTAGAATTTTTTTATTATTTTTAATTCTTTTTTGAATAGTTTTAACGTCTTGAGAAAGATCAATTAATTTAAGATATTCTTCTCTTACTTTTTTAGGTAAATTTGGCAGAACTTCTGTTTCAAAATAATAAAACATTAAGCAACTTGTTATATCAACATTTGTGAATTTGCCAGTTAGATAAAATGCATTAGCTGGGCAACCGCCTTTACATAATTTCAAATATCTGCAGTTTAAACATTCTTTTTGATTCTTTAATTTTAAATCATAAAACTTGCTATCTAAAGATGAATAAAGTTTAGAAATAAACTCTTCTACTGTTGATTCTTTTTTCTTTAAAGTTTCTTTTAGATTAATAGGCTTATCAAGTAAAGGTTTCAAAACTAAACAATCAATTATATTGCCAAAAGAATCAATTATTAATCCTTTAGTGCCATTAGCATCTGGTAAACAAGGATGTTCTTCTAATTTTATTAAAGGAGCTCTGTATTTCTTTTTTTCATGAATCTCAAATTTGTAAAAATAGGAGAAACTTAAACTGAATGGTTTTTCTTTTAAGTAAGTTTTTATTAGTCTATTAAATTCTTTACAAAGATCTTCAATATTCGGCAATTTGAAATTTTTTTCTAAAGCGTTTTCAACTAACCTTGGAAAAGAAATAGTCCATCTGTCTATTTTTGAATTTTTTACTAAACTATAAACTTTTGATAATTCATAAATATTTTCCATATTAAGAACTGTATTAATACTAACCATGACTGAAGGATGTTTTTTCTTGATATAATACAGAAGTTTGATAACTTCATAAGGGTCGCTTCCAACTCTATATTTCTTATGTGTTTCTAATCCGTCTAAGCTAACATGAATGTGTAAATCTTTTTTATGTAATTTAATTATCTTGTTTAGATTCTTTTTAAGCTCAAGACCGTTAGTGCAAAGAGTTACATAAATTCCTTCACAAGCTTTTATAATTTCTAAAAAATTAGGTTTAAGAAGAGCTTCTCCACCTGTAAGTCGGATATTATTCATTCCTATTTTCTTACTAATATTTATTAAGTTGATTATCTCTTCTGCATTTAATTCATCCTTGATTTTTGAAAGGTATTCTTTATCCTGAATATTTGCTTTATCATAACAGAATGGGCAATTTAAATTACAAGCTTTTGTAGTAATAAGAGTCAATTCATTGCCTAATTTTGAGAATATGAATCTTTTTTTATCTTTTATAGTTTGACCAAGATATTTTAAAGCCTTATTTTTCTTTTCAATCTCTTTGTCCATAAGAATATAGATATTAATCTAATATTAAATATTTTGGTATATTCAAACAAAACATATATAAATTAAGTTAATCTTTGGATTTCTCATGGAAATGCAAAAAAGGATAGAACTAATTAAAAGAAATACAGAAGAACTATTAGTTGAAGAAGATTTGAAGGAATTATTGAAAAATTCTAAAATTAATCATTATATTGGTTTTGAGATTTCTGGAAAAATTCATTTAGGTTCGGGATTAATGTGTATGTCCAAAGTTAAAGATTTTATGGATGCAGGTATTAATTGTTCCATATTCTTAGCAGACTGGCATAGTTGGATTAATGACAAATTAGGTGGAGATAGGGAAACTATTAAATCAGTAGCAGGCGGTTACTTTAAAGAAGGATTAAAGGCAAGCTTAAAATGTTTGGGAGGAGACCCTGAAAAATTGAAATTTATCTTAGGTTCTGATTTATATCATAATAATGATGATTATTGGGCAACCATGATAGATGTAAGTAAAAATACTACCTTGGGAAGAATGCAGAGAAGTATTACCATCATGGGTAGGAAAGAAGGAGAAGGAGTTGATTTTGCTAAAATGATATACCCTCCTATGCAAGTTGCAGATATATTTATTCAACAGATACATTTAGCTCATGCAGGTTTAGACCAAAGAAAAGCACAAGTTATAGCAAGAGATGTTGCTTTAAAGATGAAAATAAGTCCTTTAAAGGATGATAAAGGAAATATCATAAAACCTGTGGCTGTACATCACCATTTATTATTGGGATTAGGTAAGCCACCTGTTTGGCCTGTTCCCAAAGAAGATATTCAAGAGTTATGGTCTAGTTTGAAGATGAGTAAGTCTAAACCAGATACTTGTATTTTTATTCATGACGAACCAGATGATATCAGGCGTAAAATTAAGAAAGCATTCTGTCCAGAAGGAGATGTTGAATTTAATCCTGTATTGGATTGGGCTAAGAACTTAATATTTAGAGAAGAAAATTCTAAGATGGAAATTGAAAGGCCTGAAAAATTCGGAGGCAATGTAAATTTTGATTCTTATGAAGATTTAGAAAAAACTTTCTTGAACAAAGAGTTACATCCAATGGATTTGAAGAATGCTGTTGCTGAAGAAGTTGTTAAACTTTTAGAGCCTGCTAGAAAACATTTTGCACAACCTAAAGTTAAAAAAATGTTGGAAGAATTAGATAAATTATTAATTACAAGATAATTTTATTATCCAAACATCTTCAAATGTTCAGTGTTATCTTCTTCACAAACTTTTACTTTAGCAACTGCTTGTAAAAAATCGCCATGATTGACTTCTGTTCGATTATCTCTAATTGCAAAGTAACCTGCTTCTGTACAAACTAGTCTAATATCTGCTCCTGAGAAACCTGCCATTAATTCAACTAAACGTTTAGAATTAACTTTCTTTAAGTTCATGCCTTTAGTGTGAATTTTTAATATTTCTTTTCTAGCTTTGGGACCTGGAGCAGTAATTTCTACTAAACGATCTAATCTTCCTGGTCTAATTAAAGCTTGGTCTAAGATATCAAATCTATTAGTAGCTCCAATAATTTTTACTCCATCAAGATTTTTAAAACCATCAACTTCTGCTAAAAGTTGCATGAAAGTTCTTTGCACTTCTCTTTCAGCTGAAGTTCCAGATTCTATCCTATGGGATGCAATTGCATCAATTTCATCAATGAAAATTATTGCTGGTGCATTTTCTCTTGCAAGTTCAAAAACTTCTTTAACTAATTTAGAACCCTCACCTATGAATTTTTGTACAAGCTCAGACCCTACTAATTCAATGAATGTGGCTTTTGTGCTTTCAGCTAATGCTTTTGCTAACAATGTTTTTCCGCAACCAGGAGGCCCGTAAAGTAAAACACCTTTTGGTGGCTGAATACCAATTTTTTTGAATAATTCTGGTTTTTTTAATGGTAATTCAACAACCTCTTTTAGTTCTTGAATTTCTCCCCATAAGCCACCAATTTCTGCCCATTTTATAATTGGTTTTTTTGTAATCATAAAAGCTTCTGGTGCAAATTTTTTGATATTGTTGTCTAATTTTTTAACAATAGATAATGAACGTTGTTCAGCCAAAACATGATCTTTTTCTGTAATTTGCCCTTCTAAATCTGAACTGATATTTACTAAGAAAGTGCTGTTGTTTGCTAGTTTTACAATTGCTTTATTATCAATAATTTTTTTTACTTCACAAACTACTAAAGGCGGTTGCTTAAATCTCTCTATTTCAGCTTCTGCTTGAGCTAATGCCAGCCTTAATTTAATTAATTCTTCATTATTAAACTCAATACTTGGACAAGATTCCAATGTTACACCTCTTTTCTTATGAATCTATGAAATATGCTTGTCTATTATAAAGTTATTGCTTATTTTCGATAGTTTAATTGGGTTTTCTTGGAAATTTGTTATTCTTTCGTAAATATTTGAGTTGAAAATATAAAGCTTTAATTTATATTTCTATTATGGATGAAAAACAAATGTTTTATGTGGCATTGATTTGCACTGTTATAGGGATAATTGCCTTATATTTTATTTCGTTAGTTACTGGCTTTGTTTTTGTTAAAGATATTAGTTTAGATATGATAGACTCAAAGGTAAAAGTTAAAGGTTTTGTTTCTTCTTTAAATGAAAAAGGAGATGTTTTAATGTTCAAGTTGGAAGATTCTAATTCCTCTGTTGATGTTGTTTACTTTACTTCTGGTTATTTTAACAAAATAGATAGCTTAAGCTCATATGTTGAAGTTAGAGGCACAGTTAAGGAATGGAATGGCGGTTTGGAAATCATGGCAGATGAAGTTTTAAATATTAATTAGTTAATTTAATATTATGGATTATGAAGAACAGTTGATTGAAGAAGAAAAAGAAAGTCCTGTTAGGAAAATTATAATATTCATTTTGTCAATACTTTTGATTTTAATGTTTCTTTCTTATGTTGTTATAAGTTTTGGTGTTGGTGATATAATTGGCGGCTGGGCTGAGAGCTCTTTTATTGAAGGAAACTTTGTAGAATTCAATAATGGCTTAATTGAATTTAGTGAACCTGTTTTAGCTGGGTTGAATGAGATTTATTCTAATAATAAAGACTATGAGTTCAAGGTTTGTTTGGGTGGAACTTTAGAAGATAATAGATATTTTATTAATGAAATTATTTATCCTAAAATGTATACTCAAAAATATAATTTGGTTGTTGCTGAACCTTGTCCTTCTACAAGTTTGATTGATTTACATAGTCATCCTTTAGATAGGTGCATAGCTTCTCAGCAAGACATAGAAAACTTTTCTGTTTTGAAATTAAAAAATCCTAATGCCTTGATGGTTATTATGTGTAGGGATGATTTGATTAATGTCTATAGTTAAATTTATAATTCTTGATTAATCCTTATTTTCTATGAAAGTGTTATTTGTTTGCAACCAGAATATGCATAGGAGCAAAACAGCAGAAGAGTTATTTAAAGATAAGTTTGAGACTAAATCTGCAGGATTATATAATAATTTAGTTACCAAATATCAATTAGAATGGGCAGACCTTGTTATGGTTATGGATGATGGGCAACGAAGCGAGATTGCTAAACGTTTCCCTAAGCAATATCTGGAAAAAAGAATTTTGTCTTTAGATATTTCTGACGTTTATAGATATAATCAGCCAGAATTAGTTTGTATTTTACAGAAAAAAGTTAATGAGTTATTGTGAATACTCCAAGAATTTCTCAACATACTTTTTAGCAATTTCTTCACTATGAATTATTAGCAAATTTTCATCATTGTTTTCAGAACCGTTTTTAGTAGGGTTCCAACTGCCAGTTATAACAATTTTATTATCAATAACAAACACTTTATTGTGCATTACGCCTTTAGTGTAAAGTTCTACATCTAAATTTTTAAATTTAGGATAAACAGACCATTTGCTGTTTTGTCCACTTTCTAGCAAACCATAGATATTTTTTTCTAACAAAATCTCAGCTATTTCATGGTCTGTAAAGCTAAAAATAAAAAAGTAAACACTTTCTTCTGAAGCCGCTAAAACTTCTTTAACTTTAACATCACAAGAATCTTCTGGACAAAAATAATTTTCAATCAAAATATCATTGACATAAACTTTAGGATATTTTACTTTAGAACCTTTACTGAATTTTAAATTATATAATTCATTAAACTCATCCAAATAATTTTTTGCAAGATGCTCTGATTCAATTATTGCAATATTATTCCTATAGTTTAAGCCATTAGGATTATAGCTGCCTGTAAAAACAATAGATTCATCAATGATACAGAACTTGTTATGCATTAAACCTTTATGATATTTTATGTCTTTGTTAAAAACAAACCTTTTCTTAACATTATTTTCTTCAATTGCTTTGCTAATCTTATCTGAATTTAAACTATAAAATGCACAATCAATACTTTCATTAGCAGAAGCTATTAAATTAGCAACTTTTGATTCACAATCATCTTCAGGGCAGAAATGAACATCTAAATTACCATTATCATAAACAGTGCTAGAACAGCCACTTAATAGCAAAATAACCAATATTAACCATTTCATAATGCCTTGAATGTAAAACTAATATTTAATTTCTAGTCCGGTTTTGTGAACATATTTTCAAAAATAATAGAAAACATTTAAAAATAAGCTATAAATCATTAAAATCAACCATTCGGAGGTAAATAAAAAATGAAAACACTACATATAGGCTTTCACGAAACAATGTCAGGATATTATTGGGATCCATTAAGTCCAAAATTAGCTGGTAGGTGTCGCTGTGCAGAAAATTCTTGTTGCAGTAAAAAAGCAATACCTGTAAATCTTGATGAATTAAGTAGTATAGAAACTAAAAAATTTGAATTTACTGTAGATGCAACAGCACCAATACCTAAATTTGTAAATTCTAAAAGTGAAGATTTTATGCTGACTAAATTAGAAGGCGTAGTTACAATGGAGGATATTTGTGAAGATCTTGAAATAAGAAATGGAGAATTATTATTAGATTTCTTTGGTAATCAAGAATTAGTTTATAGTTTTGATTTCGAAGCTGAAGGAAGTACTTTTTATTATCAAGGTCAAAAAGAATTGAGTTTAAAACATCCTTTATATTCTATGACTACATTAGGTGGAGAGATTTATGAAAAAGAAAATGGTAGATTAATTACTCCTTACCTCTCAGAATGTAAGTTTGATTTAAAAGATCTTCCTAGATTTTTGTTTAGCTTTTTACAAAGTTTAAAAGTTAAATAATTTTTTTTCATTTTTTTTGAAAATTCTTTAGTTTTTTTTGATAAACAAATAAAAAGCCAATTAATGAAAAGACTTTTATGTTTTTAGAATTAATAATAGCAGTAATTATAGGGGTTTTATTAGGAGCAATATGTGGGTTAATTCCTGGAGTACATACTAATACAGTAACTGCTATAATGTTAACCTTATCAGTTTTTTTGCTAGATTATTTTCAGCCGATAACTTTGGCAGCTACTATTGCAGCAATGGGTGTTTGCCAAGAATCTTTAAACTGCATACCTTCAACGTTCTTAGGTGTGCCTGATTCAGACACTGCTTTGTCTGTATTGCCTGCGCACGAAATGTTGTTAAAAGGTAAAGGAGAAGACGCTGTTTTAATCAATACAGCCGGAAGCCTATTATCGCTGTTAACAGCCTTAACTCTTGTAATTCCATTTATATATCTGGCTAAGATTATCTACCCGGTCTTAAAGCCGTATATCGGCTACTTAATACTACTTGCCTCTTTAATCTTAATAGTTAAAGATAAGGACAAATTATGGTCTATTATTATTTTCATAACTTCTGGAGCCTTAGGCGTAGTAACATTAAACCTTTATTCAGTTAAAGAACCATTGCTTCCATTATTCTCCGGCTTGTTTGGAATTAGTATGTTGGCTTTAAGTATGAAAAATAATTTGGAAATTCCTCAACAGAAAAAAGGTAAACTAAAGATTAAATTAAAGAATTTTAAAGAAATTATTCTATCAAGCGTGACAGGATGGATATGCGCTTTCATGCCAGGTTTGGGACCTTCACAAGCTGCCGCCTTAACTTCACAATTTGCAAAATTTGACAGAGAAGGTTTTATTTTTTTAATAGGTGGTTTAAGTACAGCTAACTTTGTAATAAGTTTTGTAACTTTATATTCAATAAGTAAAGCAAGAAACGGTGCAGTAGTGGGAATTTCTAAATTGTTAGAAAGTTTAACAATAAATGATTTAACTATATTGTTAACAACTTGTTTAATTGCAGGAAGCTTAGCAGCATTATTAACACCTTTTATTTCAAGAAAATTTTCTTATTTAGTTTCAAAAGTTAATTATAAATCAATTTGTATAGTGGTTATTATTTTCATAATCTTTTTAGTAATAATAATGTCTGGTTGGATTGGATTAATTATCTTATCTACAGCAACTGCCTTGGGGATAGTAACTAATATTAAAGGTATAAGGAAAAGTGCAATGATGGGGTGTTTATTAGTTCCAGTTATGATGTTCTTTTTATTGTGAAAGATTTTTATAGTAAAAAACTAATTAACAATCATGTCAAAAGTTTCAATAGTTGATTGTAAAAGCTATAATCAAAAAGAAGTGGATAAAGCTGTAAAGGAAGCTATTGATAAAATAAGATTTAAAATTAAACCTAAATCTAAAGTTTTACTTAAACCGAATGTATTAATGGCTGCTAAACCAGAAAAATCAATTACAACTCATCCAAGCATATTAGAAGCTGTTTGTAAGATTTTAAAAGAAAAGAATTGTAAAATTATAATTGGCGAAAGTTTTGGTGTTATAACTAAAAGTGCTGAAGAGACATTTAAAATTGTAGGTTATGATAAAATTGCTAAAAAATATAATGCTCAATTATTAAGTTTTAGTTGTGATTTACAAAAAGAGATTAAAAATCCTAAAGCTGTTTTTGCTAAAAAAATGTTATTGCCAATAACTTTATCTGAAGTTGACTTAATTATTAACCTGCCCAAGTTCAAGACTCACACTTTGATGGTCTTTACTGGGGCTGTGAAAAATTTATTCGGTTGTATTGCTGGCGGTAAAAAACAGGCATATCATGCTGAAACTAAAACAAGAGAAAAGTTTGCTAATATGTTATTAGATATTTGGATGAATGTTAAACCGCAATTAACAATAATGGATGGAGTCATAGGCATGGAAGGGAATGGCCCTAGTAATGGAAGTCCTGTAAAGTTAGATTTAATTATGGCTTCAGACAATGCAATAGCCTTAGATTTAGTTGCAGGAGATATGATAGGTTTTAAGGGAAAAATATTAACAAATAACTTTGCTTTGAAAAGAAAGTTAATTGATAAAAGTAAAATAGAAATTAAAGGCAAAATTAAAAAGTTAAAGTTCAAAAAACCAAGCACTATAACAATACCTAATTGGTTGTCTTCTTTTGCTTTAAAGAAAGTTATGGCTTATCCTAAAGTTTTAGAAGATAAATGCAAAAAATGCTGGACTTGTGTTCAAGTCTGTCCTGTTAATGCAATGCAAAAAAAGAAAATTCCTGTCTGTGATAAAAAAGTCTGTATTAATTGTTATTGCTGTCATGAAATGTGCCCTTATGATGCTATTGAGTTGGAGAAGAGCAAGTTCTTTACTTTTATTTTAAGGATTTATCAAAAACTTATGAAAAAAGGTAAGGCCAAAGGTCGTAAGCGAACATAACAACTTCTATAAAAATCAAGATTATAATAGTCATCTCTAAAATAACCTCTTTCTTATTTCTGATAGCTTCTAAAAAAACATTGGTATTGTTGTGTAAAAATTTTAATTTGTATTCTACAGTATCAAAACGCTCGTCTATTTCAAAGAGCTCGTAAAGATTGTTGAATAACCAGTCAAGACTTTCTTTTTCCCAAGTGATAGATGGCTCTTCCAATAAAGATAATTTGGAAATCATTGCTTCAATAATAGAATTATTTGTACCTATAATTTTCAATAATTGCTTGCTTCTAATCTTTAATTTACCTTTTTCCTTTAATTGTAAGTTTAATTTTGAAAATTCTTCTATTCTGTTGTCAACTAAAACTTCATAATTATCTAAGGCTACAGATCTTGCTACCACCCAGGCAATGACCATGATGGTTTCTAAATTTATTTTTTTAAGATAAACTTCTTTGAATTCTATTATATCTTTATTGCTTTGCACAATTACATAATCCTCTTCATAAGCGTCTCTTATTTTTTCAGGAACAATTTTTACTTTTTTTTCTTTCAAGAAATCAATAATTCCGCTTATCTCTTCATAAGTCATATTATAGAATACAATAACACCAAAAGAATTAAGGAAAAAATATTTGTTCTTTTCAATTTCAAATGTTAATCTTTTCCTTTCTTTATGAATTAGTTTATATCCTTTAACATCATTAAGTAAGTTTAAAGGCAATTCATTTGCAATATATACTGCGTTTAAATTGTATTTTTTCATAATATTATATATTATCAGTCTTTTATTTAAGCTTTTGCTAGAAAAAATCTGCATAAATTATATAAATTGAAATTAGTTTTTTCTTTAAATCATGGCATATAAAGTAAAAGACATAAATCTGGCAAGTCAAGGCGAAAAGAAAGTTAAATGGGCAAGAGATCATATGCCTGTTTTAGCATATTTAAAAGAACAATATTCTTTTCAAAAACCTTTAGAGCATTATAAGATAGGTGGTGCAATACATGTCACTAAAGAAACAGCTGTTTTAGTTGAAACCTTGCAATCCTTAGGTGCAGATATAGCTTGGGCTGGCTGTAATCCCTTAAGCACTCAAGATGATATTGCTGCTTATTTAGCTACTCAAGATGTACAAATATATGCTTGGCGAAATAATCATAAGGAATATTATCTTTGTATAGATGAAGTGATTGCTTCTCAACCGCATATTACAATGGATGATGGATGTGATGTTGTATTTAGAATTCATGAAAAATATCCTCAAGTATTAGAAAGTATTATTGGCGGTACTGAAGAAACCACTACAGGAGTTCATAGAATAAAAGCTATGGCTAAGGATAATAAATTAAAATATCCAATTATTGCAGTAAATGATGCTGAAACTAAATGGGATTTTGATAATGTTTATGGCACAGGTCAAGGTACATTAGACGGGATTATGAGAGCTTCTCATGTTTTATTTGCATCTAAGAAAGTTGTTGTGGCAGGATATGGTCATTGCGGTAAAGGAGTTACAATGCGAGCTAAGGGGTTAGGAGCAAATGTTATTGTAACTGAAGTTGATTCAATACAATCTTTAAAAGCCAAAATGGAAGGCTATGAAGTAATGCCTATGGATGAAGCTGCTAAAGTCGGAGATATATTTATCACTGCAACAGGTTGTAAAGATATTATTACAGAAAAGCATTTTCTTAATATGAAAGATGGTGCAATACTTTGTAATACTGGTCATTTTAATACAGAAGTAAGAGTTGATCAATTAGATAAATTAGCTAAAAGTAAAGAAGAAGTAAGGCCTGATAATATAAGGTATGATTTAGAAGATAAGTCATTATATGTTTTAGCTGAAGGTCGTTTAGTTAATTTAGCTGCAGCTGAAGGACATTCTCCTGAAGTTATGGATTTAAGTTTTGCTAATCAGATTTTGAGTGTCTTAAGGATTGTTAAAAATAAAAATAAATTTAAGCCAAGAGTTTATGCAATACCTAAATCACAAGATGAAAAAATTGCTTCTATTAAATTAAAAGCAATGGGTGTTGATATTGATACTTTAACTTTTGAACAAAAGAAATATTTGAATTCTTATAATGAAGGAACTTAATTTTTTTATTCCTTTGAAAATTTAATAGAAATTATAGCGAAACTTATTTGTAAGGTATCTATTACCAAGGATGAACCACAAATTAGTAAATGTTGTAGATTCTTTAGTTGAAACAGGATTATATTCAAGTAGATCAGATGCAATTAGGGATGCAGTCAGAAGATTAATATTAGAAAGTCAAATTGGTTCTATCCCTAATACTGAAAATTCTGTTAAAGAAATAAGGAAAATTAGAACAAAGCTTTCAAAAGTAGTAAAGAACTTTAAGGATTTACAAAAATAGAAAAAAAGTATTAAATTATTTCTTCTGGTTTTTTTACTAAAATATTCCTTTGTTTTTGTTCCCTTCTTTTTTAAATAAATTAAGCCAAATACAATATCTACATAATATTTTTCCCTAATCAGTTTTTAAAAATAAGCTTAATAAAATTAAGTACAAAATTCCTTTTAATTTTTCAGAAAAATTGAAAATTATTCTTTAAATAATCTTTCAACAATTGCTGCGAATGCAGGTCTTGTTAAGAATACACCAATTGTTACACCTATAATAATTGTAATTGCAAATCCTCTAATTAAACCAGCTCCTGCGTTCCATAATGGAATCATTGCGGCAACTGTTGTTGAGTAAGCAGCAAAGATTATGAAAAATGCTCTCTTAATTCTTTTCTTCCAGTTAGTGTAACGTTCTTTACTACCAGAAATAACTTCATCTAAAATAACTATTTGGTCATCTACACCTGTACCAATTGCTGCAATAATACCTGCGATAGCTGCCATGTCTAAGTTCCATTCAATTAATGCTGCAAAACCTAGGATAATAACTAGTTCGCTTACACTTGTTAAAATCATTGGGATTAAAACTTTCCATGATTTGTATCTAATAAAAATGACTAATGCTACGGATAATAATGCAAAGATACCAACCATTAATGAATTTTTTATAAATTGTTTTCCTAACAAAGGTGAAATAGAATCTAGTTTTGCAATCTCTAAATCAAATGGCAAGGAACCTGTAATTAATACTGTTTGTAATTTATTCATATTGTCTACTGCGTCTTGTATTGCAGCATTTCTATCTGCACCAACACCAGAACCCGAGATTGCTATGGATGTTGTTTCTGAGCCTTTCAAGTCAGCTCCAATTTGTAAACTATCAACTAATTTATCATCCAAATAAAAATCAATATGTTCGCTTAAAATTTCTCTGCCATCTTCAGAAGAAACAATTTGAAGTTTATCAGTAACAGTTGCATGTCTTGCAGCAGCTTCTGGACTAGTATGTATTACAAATTCAAATTTACAATAGGATTGTCCTGATTGGTCAAAACAACTTCTTACACCTGAACAGCTACCATCGTCCCTACATACAAAAGGAATATCTTTCTTGCCGCCAACAAAGACAGTTTCGTTGCCAATCTTGGCTTCGAACTTGCCCTGTTGTGCAATTAAATCTTTAACTTCCTCTTTGGAAACCCCAGCTATTTCAATAAGGATGTAAGCTTCACCGCTCCAATCTACAGAGCTACGAATTTTTACATCTGATAAACCATAAACATTCAAACGATTACTCAAAACTTGAATAATATCTCCAATATCTTTTTCAGTGATTTCTTGACCCTCAGCAATTGGTTTTAACAATACCCTAGTTCCACCTTCCAAGTCTAAACCTTTTTTTAAGTTACTTTTTGAAGCTTCACCTACAACAATATTTGGGGCGCCTCTTGTTAAGAATGCAATTTGACCATCTTGAGTATCAATTTTTACAATTTTTTTAGGTAATAAATCTAAAGTAAGTTCTTTGAAATCTGTGAAATTATTTAATTCAATACTATTAATAGATTCAATAGTTTCTTTAATTTGCATGGGTGCTGTATCTACAGAAATTATTGTAAGATTTTCATTAACTTCAAATCCTAAACTTTTTGTAACATTGTAAATATATTCTTCTTGATTAGTTTTAATAATAATTTTTTGCTCTTCAACTTGTAATTTTTCTAATTCAGTCATAAATTCAGTAACAGTAGAAATATCTTGTCCGTTAAAAGCTAATATAATATCTCCTTTTTCTAATCCTGCTAAAGCAGCATCTCCACCAACGTCAAAACTTTTTATTTGAACACCAGTAGCATTAGGTGAAGGATTAATTGCAAATAAAGCAAAGATTACAAAAAGTATTAAAATCCAAACTCTAACGGGTAATTTTAGTTTTCCCATTTTATTGTTTTGCTTTCCTCCTTGTCCACCATATTAAAACTCCTGTGTTGAATAAGTATGTCATAATCATATCAAAAATTAATCCCAAAATAATAATAATAAACATTTCTTTCAAAACATAACTTTGTGATACAAAATAACCAACTGTTAAAGCTGTGATAGTAGTAATTGTCATGGTTAAACCAGTTTTTGCACCTGAAGCCATCCTATCAATAATAGATCCTTCTTCTTTTCTTTTTAGAGCTTTTGTTGTAATTACAATGTCGGTGTCAATAGAATAACCGATAAGCATTAATAATGCTGCAATGCCTGCTGTAGATAATCTCATTCCAAAAAAATCCATAACTGCAACGACAAATACCATGTCAGCAAATGCACAAAAAACTATGGTTAAAGCAGGAATCCAAGCCCTAAAAGTAATTAAGATAACAATTGCCATAAAAATAAAAGCCAAAATTAAAGCTGTCCTCATTTGTTTATAGAAAGCATTTCCTAAACTGCTACCAACTTGTTCAACTGAATAGTTATCTTTTGTAAGTTCTAAATTTAATTTATTTTCTAAAATAACTTTAAGTTCTTCTTCTTCAACTTCTGCAGCTTCAATTAATAATCCTATTTGAGTATCTGATCCAAACTCTGTTAATCTTCTAACAATAATATCCCCTTGAGGAAATTCTGATTCTAATTGAATTTCCAAATCTGAAATATCTATAGAAGAATATATAGTAATAGTTAAACCTCCTTTCAAGGTTACATCTTTCCCAATGAATTCTCCTGTTGAAGAATTGTGTTGAAAAATAATAAATAAGGAAATTGCAAATATAATTAAAGGAATAATAAGCAGTTTCTTGTAATTTTTCATATAGGTCTCTTTAATCCCCATTCTCAAAAAGAAAATGCCAGAGATTTATAAAGATTACTACAATCGAGATAGAAAAGCAAAGTTTATTAATAGAAATTGTTTCATAAGAATCGGTATGGTCAGTAAGGAATATATAAAGATTGAACATATCACTAAAAAGTTTGGTGGTGTTAAAGCTTTAGATGATGTGAATCTTGAGATTCCGCAAGGATCTTTTTTCGGAATAATTGGATTAAGTGGTTCAGGTAAAACTACTTTGATGAATATGATTATTAGCTTTTGGAGACCTTCAATGGGGAAAATTTCTTTTGGTGGAGTTGATGTCCATAAGCATAGAAATTTTATTGTTAAGAAATTTGGGTTTGCAACACAAGCAACTTCTGTCTATCCTTTATTAACTGTTGAAGAAAATATGAAATATTTCGGTAAAATGTATGGTATGAGAAAAAGAGACATCCAAAGGAGGACTGAAGTATTATTAGACTTAATGCACATGACTGGAACTAATCATGTTTTAGCAAAAGAACTTTCTACAGGTATGATGAGGCGTTTAGATATTGCTTGTGCTTTAATACATAACCCTAAAGTATTGTTATTAGATGAACCAACAGAAGATTTAGATCCTGTATTAAGAAAAGAATTATTAGCTTTAAACAAAAGAATTAATGATGATGGCACTACTATTATAATGACTTCACACATGCTTGATGAAGTTGAAACTGTTTGTGATCAAATTGCAATATTGCATGGTGGAAAGTTAATTGCAAATGGTAGTCCAGAAAAGTTAAAAGAAAAATATTCTAAAAATGAAGAAATACATATTATGACTATTCCTGGGAAATATGATGTTTTAGTTAAGAAGTTTAGAAAATTAGCTATTTCAAATATTGTTATGAAAAGTAAGAAAGTAGTATTATATGCTCCTGATGCAAGTAAAATTTTGAATGAAATACTTTCAATTATTAGTGAAAGTAGAGAAAAAATTATTGATTTAAGAGTTAACAAACCCACAATGGAAGAAGTTTTTGAATATATTACAAAGAGATGAAATTAATGACTGATAAAAAAAAGAAAGAAAAACAAGGCTATGTAAGAAAACATACTAGTTTTTCATCTTTAAAAGAGTATAATGTTTTACAACCAACTCCCAAATTACATTTTTTCATTAAATTATTTTATGTAATTATGAAGAATTTTAAATTATTAATTAGGTCTAGAACTTCTGCTTTAATTTTCTTTTTTGGACCATTATTTATTATGTTTATAGTTAGCATGGGTTTTAATTCTTCAAGTTTACAGGGGATTAATGTTGCAACTTATTCAGAAGCTTATTCCCCTTTAACAGATTCATTAATGCTAAATCTTTCAGAAGAATTAAATTTAGAAAAAAGTATTAGTGAAGAAGGATGTATTAATGCAGTTAAGTTTGGTACACACCACATTTGTTTAATATTCCCCGGAAATATGGCTTTAGATAATAGTGCTAATAATAATATCCAAGTTTATACCGATGAATCAAGAATGAATTTGGCTGATAGGGTTATAGATATGCTAGCTTCTAAAGTAGATATCCAATCTAAAGAGATTAGTAGTGGTATTATTACACAAATGTTTGGAGCTTTAGATATAATAAATAAAGAAGTAGAAGTAGGTAAATTAGGAATTGCTAAAGTAAATCAAAATACTAATACAGGCTTAACTAATGTTCAAAATTTATTGGGTAGCATTGATGAATTTGATTTTACTAATACTATTGATGTAACTGCTATATCTAATGAAATAGATGATATTAAAGATTCAACTAATACTAGTTCTAGTGTCTTTTCTGGTTTAGAAGATTTGATTGAAGCACTTGAATTGGATGTTTCTGCAAAATTGTCTGCTGCCAAGGAAAAAGCAATTGATATTCAAGAAGAAGGTCAAAGTGTTAAAAGTTCATTGCAAAGTTCTCCTGCAAAAATTGCAGAAGTTGAAAAATCATTGAATAGTATAAAGGAAAGTATTTCAACATTAAAAGTAACTAATGTTGCTAATATAGTTTCTCCTATAAAAACCACAATTAAACCTTTAACAGCTAACAGGAGTTATTTAGCTTATGTTTTACCATCATTATTGGCTTTGTTGGTTATGTTTGTAAGTTTATTGTTAAGTGCGACTAGTATGGTTAGGGAAAAAGAGTCTTCAGCACATTTTAGAAACTTTATTACTCCTACGAAAGATATTTTATTTATTATAGGTCATTTCTTTAGCCATATAGTTTTGATTACTTTACAAATAGCAATCCTGTTAGGAGTTACAGCTATTTTTGTCCATGGAATTCCAATTAAAATATATGCTTTAGCAGGAGTATTGTTGATAATTTTGGCTACATTATTTATATTCTTAGGAATGTTTTTAGGTAATTTGTTTAATTCAGGAGAAAGTGTAAGTATAGCTGCATTATCTGTTGCTACTTTATCTTTGCTTTTCTCTAATACTGTATTGCCCTTAGAAGCAGTTACTGGTTTTTTAATAGAGGTAGTAAAATATAATCCTTTTGTTATAGCAGAAATTACCTTAAGACAATTATTAGTATTTGAATCAATATCCTTTACAAACCAATTATACTTCTTATTGGGAGGAATTATTTTAGCATTTATTTTAACATTAGTTGCAAATAAATTAAGAGAAAGATCTTTTAATAATGGTTAAATTTAGGGGTTAGCTAAAGAAAGTTTTCTTAAAAGATTTTATCCTACTTCTGCAGAAGATTTTATTAAAGAATGGAAAGAACTAAACTAAAATATTTGCTTCAAATAAAATAATTAATTCTAAGATTAGAAGAAATATTAAATTAATAACAGATGTTATTAGTTCTTATTTAAAAGATTGAAAGAAATAAATTATTAAGAATAAGATTCCAAAAGTAAGTGCTAAAAATAAAGCTGGAATCGCACTTAAGTATTTTAATAATATTGCTGAACTTAGTATGAATAAAAAGCTAAATATAAACAAAGGTTTAGACCCCCAAAATACTTTTGAACCGTCTAATCCTGGGAATGGTATCATATCAAATACAGGCATTAAAGAGTTTATTAAGATTAAAGTTGAGAAAACTCCGGAAGAGTTAAAAATGCTTAATATGATTGCTAATAAGATGTTAGCCATTGGTCCTGCTAATGCAATCTTAGCTTCTTGAAAATCAGTTACTTCAATATATTTTCTACCAATTCTATGGCTTTTTTTAATCATTAAACCATAAGAACTAATTGCTGTGAAGAATAGCTTACCATTAGATATTAAAGTTAAAAATATAGCGATAACAATTCCAATTGGAAAAACATTAAGAGTAAATTTTTTACCAAATAAATTAATTGTTTTAGGGTATCTTTCTTTTCTAGATAAACCAAACTTTTTTAGGCCCCAAATTCTATATTCACTAATAAATCCATATCTTTTTGCAGCTAAGTCGTGAGCCAAATCGTGAATAAATACACTAATTCCTACTAAAACAAATACTTTAATAAAATTAGTAATCCAATAACTAAATACAAAAACATCTCTATTGTCATTAAAGGCAAATACAAAAGTTAAGACAAAAGTTACGATTGCAAGGTATGAGAGTTCGCGTTTTGTGTATTCCATTTTGTTTTGTTTTTAAAATCGTTTTTTATCAGTTTAATTATGCTGTTTTCATGACCAGCACCAACAATTGCTACTATTGGTCTATCTTTATCTTTGTTCATGAGATTATATAAATTTTTTGCCATGAACTCGTCTCTTTCTTTCATTAATGCTTTATAAAAAGAAGGGTATCTATCTTTAACTTGTAATATCATTTTTCTTATTATTTGGTCACTAGGAACTTTTCTTAAATCAAATTTGACAACTCCTTTTCTAAAAAATATTCCTGCAAACAAATCCCATAAAAATCTTAATTTTTCTTTTAATGTAATATATTTGAAAAGATGTTTTACAGTTATTTTAATGTCTCTATCAATTAATGCAACATTTGCCTTACATTTAGCAGCTGCTTTTACTGCAATTAACATTTCTGTGCCGGGACTTACACCTACTAGTTTCCCCATTTTCTTTTCAACCCATGCCCCAATTAAAGTAAATATAAACCCGCTAATACCAAATTGTTTGACTATTTCCCAAGAGAATTTCTTTTTCTCTTTCTTTTGTATTAAAGCTATGAATCTATCTCTATCTAATTCAATTGCAACTGTTGTAGGTTGAAGTTCTTCAATTTTTTTATTAACTTCTTTAACACTTTCTATTGCAATATGTGATGTTCCTATAATTGTAAGATTTTTGTAAGTAATCATAAAATTCCGCCTAATCCCGTTAGTTCTCTTAGTTTATCTCTAATAGCCCACTTAGAAGGTTCATTAAATTCTCCTGTTTCATGATTTGCCATAATAGAATTTTCACTTGGTTTAATATAATGGCCACATTTTCCAAAAGTACAATCTCCTCCGCAACCCTTATACTGGAAATTGCCATAAGCTTCTTCATTTAAGGTCATGTTCTTTAGCCATAACTTGGCTTGTTCAATATCCTTTGCACAATTAGGGAATCCATAGTTTATGGTACTTCTACCTCCTGTTTTACTTATTAAACTTAATAATTCAGTTGTTTTAATTAAGACTGGTGCTTGTATATATTCATCTGATAAGTCAGCAAATAAATGTCCAAATTCGTGTACAAATAATCTTTTATCAATATTAGAAAGTTGTCCAGAAGATAAGGGCATAACAATTAAATTCCTGATTACATGGGTCCATGCTCTATAACTTTTTCCACCTTTTGAGAGAACAACTGTATACGGGATATTTTTATTTATTTGTGCTTCACATTTTTCTTTATAATTTTGTGCAAGGTCCATTAAAGGTACACCATCAAATCTTGAAGGTAAGCTTCCAACATTCATATATAATGGAGTTAAGGCTGCCCTTGCTTCAATGCTATTAAATGGATCAAAAGTAAATAATCCTTCATTGAGTAAAGTGTTAACATCTTGTTTAAACTCTTGGTCACCTGCTTTAGTTAATCCATATCCATCTGCTAAAAATAATATTCTGCCAGGAACATCTTTTGTTTCTTCACAAGAAACTTCTTTTAAGCATCTTTTTTCAGCACAAAGATCTTCTTCATCACTTTTACAATTAGGTTCTTTACTGCAAAATTCTCCTACCAAACAATCATCATCAGTAAAACAGGATCTTAAATCTGTAAATCCTTGTGAAACTTCTTTATCATCATAAAAACATTTTCTTTCTTTCCACAAACATTTGTATTCATGGTACATTTTATCTTTATTAGAATATAACTGAGCTGTAAAATCTGTCTTAAAACTAAAGACATCAGTTTTTTTAGGGATTTTTTTCATTTCTGTACTAGTAAATTCTAATTTTTTATTTTTATTAAAAAGATAACTTGAACTTAAGTCTTCTTTTATTATCCTATCAAAACTTACTTGTTTTTGACTATTAGGATAAACAATTGTTTTAGAAGCATATCCCTCTATTGTATTGGGTTTTATTTTTATAGAATAATCGTCAACTAAAACGCAAAAACTAGATGTATCACTACATGCACTATAAGAATTGAAATCTTTTAATATATGTACATATCCTTCAGTAATTGTAAGTATTTTTTTGTTATTTTCCCATAAATTAAGTTTAGCATTGTTTTTACTATTAATTAAGAATCTAATTATTTTTTGAGGGATATTTCTTAATTCTATATTACTTGTTCCTGTTATAACTATTTCTTCATTATTAATTTTTGGTAAAGGCCTTAATGCAATAGCAATTGGCTTTTTTGATTGGATTAAGGCATCAAAAAATTGGCTAGTTTTTTTAAGAGGAAGACCCTTTATTTTTAGAATTTTGTCTAAATTCTTATCTCCATCAACATCATGCAATTCTTCCCAGAATAAAACAAACTTGAAATCTTTAATTAAAACTTCTTTAAAGTCTCCATCATTTAATTTTAAAATTTCAGCTTCCCCTTCTATATTAATCCATGGACGCAGAATTTCTCTTTCATTTCCTACCATTTCAAAACTTAATTTACATTCTTTATCTTTTTTACATCTGATTGAATAGTCTCCTATTTTTAAAATCCCATTTTGTGTTGTAAAACTAAGTTTAGTAAAAATTTCATTTTGATTTTGAATCTTGATTTTTTGTGTTCCTCTTTTGACTTCAAATAAACCATTTGCTAATAACATATTTTTAGTTAGTTTTCCATTTGAATCAAAAAAATTGAGGGAAGTTAAAATTAAACCATTAATTGTTGTTTTTGAATCTTCTTCTAAAATGTTTCCATTTAAAACAGATATAACAGGGGCATTATCCATTTCATACATTTTTAATCCTAAAGGAAACTCTTTATCTTCATATTTAAAATTATTTTCTAAATTATAATCAAAAATAATATTTCTATCTGCAGCATAAACTAAATTACTTAAAAGAATTAAACTAAATATTAAAAAGATTAATTTACGCAACATCAAAACCTCCAAATTCTTCTTTATTGTCAAAATTCATTATTTCTTCTAAAGCAGGTTCTTCAAATTCATCTACTAAGACTTCTTCAGAATTAAATAGTTCAGGGAATGTTAAAATGTAACTTAATGTTTCATCTTCAATTTCTTCAACATTAATTTCTTCAACTTTTTCTTTTATTGCAAAAGTAAAAATTACAAATTCATCATCAATATCCACATCTTCGATTGGCATGTTTTCAAATTTTAAAGCATAAACATCTATTCCATTAAATCTATCTGAAGCAAATAAATAATCTTTATCAGAAACAAATTCTGAAAGATCAGTATCTGTTGGAGATGCCCTAATAAAATTATAAATTTCTATGGCTTCATTGTAAGGAGTCAACATATCTATTTCTAAAGTTTGATAAAATATTTCAATTTTTTCAGAATCATTCTCTTTAGTAATTGTTAATGGTAATTTTAATTCTAAATTAATTTCCTCTTTGATTGAAACATCTAAAGTAAAATCCTTAGTTTGTTTAACTTCATAATTTAATTCTTCTAAATTTAATAAACAATATTCTAAAAGATAAGAAGTATATTCAGCAATATTACTTTCTAAATCTTTTTTAGTAGGAACATTTTCTTGACCCAAATTATAATAAATAGGGACAATCCTTGCATAAACATCAATACTATTAGTTTCATCTAAGCTTGAAAAACCGCCATTTCCTAATATTAGGTAAGCTGCTTCTTTCCCAGAGGTTTCTAGACAATCTTCTACTAATTTGCTTACTTCATTTACTTCTGATTGTAGTTTATATGATTTAACAGGCTGGACTTCGGTAAATTCTTGCAAGAATTGGTCTTTTAAGGTAAAGCCTAATATAATGACTGCTATTAGTATAATACCTAATATAATGAATAAAGTAACTTGACCTTTTCGCATATTCCTTTATAGATAAGCAAAATATTTAAATATATTGTAGTTATACCATTGCAATATACCTAATTAATTAAGAAAGGGGGAATAAAATGTTAAAGATAAAACAAATAACAGATGCTTTCGATATGCAAGTATTTACAGACACAGGCGACTATTTTGGAGATGTTGACGAGGCAGTAATTGCTGGGAACAAAATCTCTGGGTGGAGAATTAAGGCTACAAGAAGCTCATTTTTGACTAAAATCTTAGGTACAGCTAAAGGTGTTGTAATACCTCATCATTTAGTTAAAGCTGTTGGAGATATCATGATTGTTGCAAAAGCAGCTGTTCCAGCATACGAAGAAGAGCCTGATAATTACGAAGAATAAAATTTCTTTTTTTCTTTTTTAATAGGCTGTGGGACATAATTAATGTCTAGTCCTTTAGGACTATGACATATGCTCTTCTTCCTATATACTTCTTCTGTGCGTCTAATTTTGCGGAGTTTCCAAAGGGTGTTATTTTTCTTTCGTAGATTAC
>Ga0210057_1002751_pt1 | contig 24905 bp, 39 predicted proteins | sample CryGeyCG2114_010_2_FD_183968 | JGI IMG/M metagenome (GOLD analysis project Ga0210057, IMG submission 183968) | Groundwater microbial communities from aquifer - Crystal Geyser CG10_big_fil_rev_8/21/14_0.10 (SPAdes) (version 2) | ecosystem: Environmental > Aquatic > Deep subsurface > Groundwater ...
CCCAAATTAAATTTTTTTGTGAGATTTTGTTTGTAATTTACTTGCCCACCCAAATTGAGTCCCACCCTAATACCAAACAAAATCTTTATTATAAATAAATTAATTTTTGTAATATGGGATGAAGCCGTTTATGGCGTCGATGATTCATAGATGCCCCCTGTCGAACATAAATTTCCATTCGTTGAATCTATCACAATAACTTCATTTCCCGCGTCATCTTTTACAATAAATGAATCGTTCGGTGATGTGCAAGATGTTTGTTCTGAACTTGCTTCACAAGATGTTGCACTCTCAATACATAAATTTCCATCACTGTCAATAAATGCCTTTGTATCTCCAGTAGAATCTTTGATGATAAATGAATTTGCGGGTGCGGTACATGTTCCTCCAGAGGTGCAAGTTCCTTTCAAAACAATATTCCCTTCACTTCCAAGCCATGCAACAGTTGCTCCAGTTCCGTCGGTGATATTGAATTTGAATTCATCGTCTCCAATATAACTAAAAGATTTATTAGTAGATCTTTTTATATAGTTTTCTGAAATCTTCCACCCTCCCCCTAAGATATTAGGTTTATCTAAAACATTAAGACTACTATAAAATAATTCTAGGTTTGGTTGTAAATTATTAGTTCCTCTTGGCAACCTTATTTTATAAGAGTAACTTGACGAACCTAAATTTAAATTAATCTTGTGAGAACCTTGTAAATCTAGATTATTCGTTTTTGGAACAATTACATCGTGAGCATAAAGAAGTGCAGGACTTTCATCAGCAAGAATTCCTTGACTCATAAAAATAATTATTAATGATATTAATAACCCTACAATGTAAACTCTATTTTCATTTTTCATTTTACCCTTTTTTTATTAATTTACTCTGATAATCGATTAATTTTTTCATTTGTTTATTACCCTCAACAAAAACAAAAGTCTTGAGGTCACCTTCTTTATTATCTTCTAAAAATTTCGATGCACATGCTAGAATATCTATAAAGTTATCATAATAATACTTGTTTAACACCATCAATTGGTTATAATTCTTCAATAGTACTATTATTTTTTTATTTTTTACAAAATAGGGCAATTCAAAAAATAAATCTTGCAATGAATCAAGATTATTGAGATAATGCTGTGGGACATCGATTATTGATCTTAAAAACTCTTTAAATTCTGATAAGTCTTTAAATGATGAAAAGTCGATATTAATCACATGGGAATCTTTATTAATTTTATTTTTTATTTGTTCATAATCTTTTATTAAACAATAGTTAACAGAAGGGTATTCTTTTTTCATTCGAATACCTCCAATACTTTACTCTCATAATGGTCTGGAAGATAAAACGTTTCACCATCTTTTCCGGTCACAATTCTTTGATTATCATGTTTACCTATTTGATTACTTTTCATTTTATTCCCTATTCTTCATTTTTTCTCAAATAATAGCTTAACTAAATTGAGTGTTTTTGGTTTATCAAATTCTGGATAAATAATTCCTAATTTATTTTGAAAGTCTATCATTGACCACTCGCTTTGTAGGGGGAATTCATCTTTTGGAAATGCTTTTATTTTTCTATCTATAATCTTTGAATGATTAATTAAATATGGCTTAATTCTTCGGGGAGATATATTAAAAATATTTCCAATCAAAATTGGATTACCTTCCCAATCTTTTTCATCATTCTTTCCAATAAAATCATTCCAATAATCTGGATAGGGATTATATTTATCAATTAATCTTCCAGCGTCAAATAATTCATACATCCAAAATCTTCCCTCGTGGATATGAAAGAAAAATACTTGTGACTTTAACTTTTTACTCAACTCTAATGCAAGAATATCCTTAAGATTTGTTGGACAAAATACTTGAACCCACCCATTTTTAACATTACTCACAACAAATTGATTATTGTCTCCAGATATAGAATTAACTCCTTCCTTTGAATTTAATCTATAATAGTTATACTCCATAATCTCAATTAGCGAATCTAAAACTTTATCTCTAGAAGAAATTTTACATGCCAACATCGTTAAAAATAAACTCATATTTCACCCCCTAAAGAGTTTTCAATCTTGTCAGAAATACTGGGTCTTATTTCGTTTGGAGCACCTTCACTTTTTATTTGGATATACTGTTTTTTCATAATATTTATGTTTTAATCAACATACACCCCATTAACTTTATTACAATTTTTCTTGAACCAATTTACTATTATATCATACCATTTATCGAACTCTTTTATATCATATTCCAACTTTTTTGTCAAAAAATGTTTTTGCCAATATATTCTTCCATTTTTACCCTCAATAGATCTCCACCAAGAGATTGTAGGTTTTCCAACTGGATGAAAAACAAATTTCTTTCCCTCTTTTGCATAGTCTTTTTTAATTTTTATAAACTCTGGATTTAATGAAAAACTTTTATTCCAAATTTCAAAGAATGCTTTACCTGAATCTTTTTTTGAGAGGTCGTTTACAATATTTATTTTCTCTTCATTACTCCAAGGATAGATTAGAACAGCATTATTATCTTTTAAAAATTTCACAAATTCCTTTTCTTTTTCTTCTGATATATTAATGATTATTTCTTTAGCCATTTAAGTATTATAATCCTCCAAATAATCATGAAAATTTATAGATACATCTTCAGAAAAAGTATAAGAATTTCCAGATTTTGATGCAGTTCCACCAGATTCAACTGAGCTCTTTATATCATTTAAGGCATTTGTTTCACGAGAAACGGGATTGCCGGCAGTTGTTCTTCTTCCAGATTGATGAATCTCAACAATATTTCCAGATTCATCAATTCCAACAACATCAGCTCTTCTAACTTTCCCTGATTCCGCGCCTTTGATTGTTACTTCTGTTTGGGGTATAAGACCTCTAGATTCTATATCTTTAAATATTTCTAAATTTTTTGTTTGATGCTCTAATCCCCCTTTTGCACCAAAAGGATTGGGCACATTTTTTGTAGAAGTTAATAGACTCTTACCATCATTAATTATATTTGAACCGATATTAACATCATCAATCTTTGTAGCAAACTTTCCACCCTTTGCTACAAATCCTGCTCCCCCGATTACTGGCACGGCAGCAGATAATAAATCCAATCCAAAGAAACCTGCATTTTCTAAACTTGGATCTTTAAACAAAGCGTAAGTCGAATAAACCAAACTTGCATAATCGAGGATATCTAATGGAGAAAGATAGTTCCCACTCGGATCAGTATATCCACAAGGATTATCCCTTGCATAACCATATCGATTCAATTGCTGAGGATCATAAACATCTGCAATAACACTATCAGCCTGTGTAAAATATTTTAATTCAGAATCATAATATCTTGCCCCATAATAATTTAGTCCAGTTTCAGAATCTTTTTCTTTTCCTGTAAATCCAACAAAAGTTATAGTTCCCTCTTTATTTATTTGATAAACCTTTTCAATTTCACGCCATTTTTGTAGTGGGATTTGTTGTAGCATTTTAATTAAGTTCGTTTTGGATACTTTTTAATTTTGGCATCTAAGTATGAGATTATATTCTCGAGTATCAATTCATCGCCAAAAACTCTAAAAGATAAATTGGTTTTCTTATATTGTAGATAGATTTCAAAAAAGTACCTTTTTCCTTTCATTCCAATGAAATTGAATTTTAAATCAGGTTCCATAAATTCTATCGAATCCTTAAATCCCACTTTCCTTTTTTTAATCATTAATATCCACTCTTTTAAATAAATTAAATCTTGACTTAGCAAAATGGGCTTTATAATTTCAAATTTCTTATTATGATCTTTTACATTTATTCTTATCATTAACCAATCAGAATCATGTTTATTTGAAGACTTATCAAATTCATAGCCAACTACTTCAAATTCGAATTTACTCTTCTCTCCATTCAATATAAATTTATTACCCATTCAATCTAACTTAACATAACCTCCCTTAACATTTCCCTCAGTAACGGTTATAACTTCATTTACATTTGGATCAACATGAACTAAAACATTGTCTTTAGCATAAACAATATTATTATATTGTGGATCATAGTATTTATGTCCACTTGTTAATGCATTCTCAACTGATTGAATTGAATCAATCCTTCCCTGATCAATCCTGCCCAATATGCTATTTAAAGAGTGTTCAGTGAATTTATAATCCGGAATATTTTGAGATAAATACGACGAAGTTTCTTCTAGCCTTTGTGCATAATCTCTTGGATAATCTGATTTTAAGATTAATCTATTATCATTACCAAAAACATTTCTAAATGCACCTGCAGCCTCATCTCCATATCCAGTTATTTTTCCTGCATCAGAAACATCATCAATCTTTGTAGCAAACTTTCCACCATTTGCTACAAATCCTGCTCCCCCGATTACTGGCACGGCAGCAGAAACTAAATCCAATCCAAAGAAACCTGCATTTTCTAAACTTGGATCTTTAAACAAAGCGTAAGTCGAATAAACCAAACTTGCATAATCGAGGATATCTAATGGAGAAAGATAGTTCCCACTTGGATCAACATACTTATACGGATTATCCCTTGCATAACCATATTTGTTCAATTGTTGTGGATCATAAACCTCTGCAAGAACACTATCAGCCTGTGTAAAATGTTTTAATTCCGAATCATAATATCTTGCTCCATAATAATTCAGTTCGGTCTCACTATCTTTTTCTTTTCCTGTAAACTGGAATCTATCCCCTTCCCCCTCTAGAACTTCTCCATAAGGTAAATAAAATGTTTCTTCAACTATATTTCCGGATTGATTTGTAACAAGATTTGTACTTCCAAGATGATCTGGATGATAAAAAAACTTTTTCCCATCATTATCTTTTCTAGCAATTAGAATGTTTTCATCATAATAATAAGTTTCATTAATTACAGTTCCGTTAGTAATTCTTATCTGAATAAATGATTTGTCAATATAGTATGTCGTCCTATTATTAAATTGCAAATCAATATTATATTCTACTTTCTTAATTCTATTGCCTTCATGATCATAAGAGTATTCAACAATAATCGCTCCATTTTGGTCATTCGCTCTAACTCTCTCAAGTTCATTAAAATCATTATACTCATAATATTTATCAGAACTTTGTATCAGATTTCCAGAAGAATCATATTGAAAATTATACTGAGCAGCAGAAACAAATGAGATAGGAACGATTTGAACGACGAGTAAAACTAAAATGAACCAAACACCAATTCTTTTCATTTTTTATATGTTAATATAATATAAGAACTATAAAAACATTGTCTCTTAAACGTTCACACCATATTCACAGAACACTGTTTATTCCTTCTTATGACTTTCATGTAAAGAATAAGGGAGTGATATAAACTTCAATTCCAGCAGCAACAATTAATATCAGCATTGCTATAAAAAGAAGGAATATGACGTTTTCAACAACATGAACAAATCGTTTATTATTGACTCCGTTTCTAATGACTCCCACCCCAAACATTCCCCCCGCAAGTGCAGTAATGAAATAAGCGGCTATTTCGGGAAATCCATGTATCATATATCTTGCAACTCCTATTGGAACTTCTTTAAGGTCATATCTTGTGAAAATTCCTATTGCAGCGGCTATCACACTCGCATTCCATGCAAGAATAAAAATCGCACCGGCGCCAAATATCAAAGAAAAGATTAATGTAAAGATCATGACATAAACATTATTTTCTAAAATTGTAAAAAATCTTCCCATTTTCGTCATACCCCCCGTTCCAGTCACACTTCCTCCAATACTATATTGTGAAACACAGTCATCAATGCTCCCTGGATTATTTATGGCGCAAAAAGTTTTTACTTGGAAATTCAATAAATTTGGATTTTGTAGGACTATGAACCAAAATGAAAACGAAATGACAAATCCTAAAAATAACCACATGAACGCAAAAAGCGCGTCGCTGTGAGCCCGCCAAACACTTAAAAGCCCTTCAACACTTTCATCTTCTTCCTCTTCAAACTTGACTAAGTAATACATGTAAGGCATACTGAACATTATACAAAACGCAATGACAATCATTCCAGATGCATCTGATAACGCAGCATCACTTGCAAAAAACCAATTAACCATAAGAAGGGATAATGAGCCATAAAGAAGTCCCACCAGTAGCATTTTATATGGCCTCTTTTGATGTTGACTTGGTTTAGTAATCAATTCTAACATTCCTTAAAGAACATCAGTTATCTTTTAAACTTTTGGAATCTTTTTCAACACCAGATAAAAATTGGCCTATCTCTTCGTTTATCTTTTCTAATGAAAAATTAAGACTATCTCTTATTTCCTCAAGTTTTTTTAATTGATTTTTTATTACGTCCTTTGCTTCATCAATACTTTTTGTGACAAATTTCTTACTGCCTACATCAACTATCAAGTTTTCATCAATCAACTTTGATTTAACAAAAATTCCTCTTCCGACTGGAGAAAGAATTTCACTGTCCTTTTTCCCTTTTAGATCATCAAGCCCTAAATTCAATGTTGAAAGTTCAATGATGTTCTGCTCGACCATTTCCATATTTTCTTGGATTTGCTTTATTTGCTGTTCATACATGCTGAGTTTGAACATCAATTCTTGCTGATTTTTTTCATTTTCCATAATCAGTCTTAATTTGGACACTTTTAAATATTCCTATCTCTTCATAAATTGGAGTAAAATGTCACTTGAAGACTTAATTAATTCATTAAAAGAAGGAAAAAATTTGTTTAAGAAAAAATTAATTCCTATTGTTGTTGGATCGGCATTATTTTACGGAATTTGTTCTTCATCTGCCAATGAACCACCTATTGTGGAATGGGAAAAATCATTTTCTTTTCCTAATCAAACGATTACACTCCCAATAGACATAAAACAGTATCAATCAGACAATTATTTCTTTTTTGGATTGACCGAAAATCCAAGAGGGGATATGTGTCACCCATTATTTAGTTCAAAATTTTCTCCAATAGATTCATTTCCCCTTTTAGTAGAAAAATTTGGATCTTGTAAAAATGTTTATTCTCGGATAATCTCTCCAGAGCCAGACAAGTTTATGATTGGCACTCTTGAATATTATTTTGATGATAAAACCGAATACACTACAGAAATTAATCTTATTACCTTCGACGATAATGCAAGAATATTATCCAAATTTCCCCTACCACAAAATTCTTTTATTTCTCCTTATTTTTTATTATCTTATAATGAAGATATATATGCATTCGGATTAGATTCTGTTCATTCTGGAATAAAAATAATTGGATACGATAGTAATATGAATCTTAAACCGGACTATCCTAAACAGATTTTAACTGATAAACTTTATCACATAAATACAGTAAATGCAATAGATGATAAAATTTTAATCACCGCGTCCAGAAACGATCCCCAATATTATCCCAGCTCATTATCTACCTCTTTCATTAAATTAGATTCTAATTTCAATGTTGAATCGGTTAGAGATTACGAATATCTCGGAATTCCGGAAGGCAATATAGAAAAGTTAGATGAGGGTTATATTTTTGCAGCATCTATTTTTCGTACTTCTTCAACTAAAGATATTGCTATATTCAGGACAGATATAAACGGGGATTTACTTCCAAGTTATCCAAAAGAATTAGATTTAGGAACCGACTATCTTATAAATTTTTCAAAAAACCCCGAAAATAATTTTACTATTTTATCTTCCCAATTAACCTTTAACTATACGCCAGCTTTGACAGCAATAGATAAGGACTCAAACATCTTATGGCATAAAGCCTACACCAATCCAATTCAAAGACTTATCACTGGTTGGGATATTACTTCTGATGGAGGTTATGTACTGACAGGTCGAGAAGGAGATCCCGGAGCTTTTATATTAAAATTATCTCCAGAAATATTTACTCCAACAATTTATGATCCTATCGGAATTCATGGCGGTCACTTCAAAGTCAATATAGATGGATATAATTTTGAGAGCTGGCAGCCTACCCCAGAAGAAAATCAAAATCAATTTATTGAATTCATAAAAAATATAATTGATTCTTACCCTCAAGCAAAAGTTGTTTCGGATGAAGAGATTTCATCTTACTATCCGCTAATAGTTCCCTATCTTGAAAATATCCCAGATAAAAATACTTTTGGAATGTCTTTATCCTCAACCTATTACTTTACAGACCCACTTTATTTTTTAGAAGGGGGAGTGGGGGTCCAAATGCCTACTTATGATAGAGATTTGGACGATGAACCCACTAAAGCTAAAATAAATAGAGAACAAAAAAAATTTCCACTTGTCGTTATGGCTAGAAATGCAGGCGTCATTTCAGATTCTTCTTCAAAAGAAAAACTAATTGATATTCTCTCTCATGAAAATGAGCCCGCTTTGTTGAACTTAACAAATTCCGAAGGTCAAACAAAAACGGTAGTAGCTTACAAATTACAAATCAATCACGACGACTCGGTAATTTCTATCTATGATCCAGATTTTCCATCACAAGAAAAATCAGCTCAAATAGATTCCTTAGGAAATATTTCTTATGAAAATTATCCTTCCTGCTTTGTAGAAGACATCTCCTGGCTTTCGGCAGGAGGCACATTAAAAGAAACCTTAGATATCGTAAAAGAAAGATATTTAGACGATTTAATTCGAAGTGGAATAGACATAGTAACTATATTTCCAGAAACAATCTCCTCTAAATTACTCTCAAACAATTTTTTATTTGTAGATTCAATAGGACGAAAATACGGATATGAAAACTCAAACTTTTTTGACGAACTTCCAATAATACAAAAAACTCTTTTTGGATTTACTTACTTCACAATTCCGTCTAGCTTAGAATATGAATTATTTTTATCAAACCCCTCAAATCAAAACCTCTCTATCGTAAACTCTTCTTCAAGCGCCCAAACTTTTTTATATTATTCAAATATAAATTCTCTGATTTCAACCCTATCATTTAGTTCGGACATGAATTCTCTTTTTTACGATCAAAATGGAAATCAAACGATAATTCCACCAACTATCTCGCAAGAGAATACATCAATATATGATCTTGATAAAAATAAAAGTTTAGACAGCAACGATTTATTTAGCCTATCAAATGAATGGACAAAAAATTCCGGTCAACTAAAATACAATCAGAATTATCTACTAGAATTTATAGAACATCTTCAGAATTAAAACGATTAATCAATATTTTCAAACTACATCCATATATTTTCTAAGAATACTTGAAAATACAATTGAAGCGATTAAATAAAACCAAAGCCAGGTCATGAATCCAAAAAATTTGTAAGGATTCGCGCTAAAATAATCCATAAACCATCTAAACATTAATATCAACGGAATTCCTGTATAAATAATTCCTCTCATTGAAAGTTTCATCATCGGCATCATGAACTTCATACTTTCTTTTTGTAGTTCCATCATTCTCGAAGGGTTGTCTTTAACTTTTTTCATTTCTTCACTTAGTTTTTTTTGTTCCATTTTCATCTCTTTAAGTGTCACTTGATCGGTCGCATACTTCTGTACAATTGTCATAATGATTGATAGAATCAAAACTAATAATAGCATTCCCCAAATAACATTTAGATCAAGTAGCGCTCCTGCAGACGGATCAAGAATTGAGTGGGCAGTATTCTTTATCACTGCATTTTTATCCCACATTCCTGCAATGAGCAACGAAACAATTAATATAATTAATATAGGCAATAAACTTCCCTCCTTCCCCTTTTTGTCTAAAATACTTTCTTCCAATTTACACCTTCATAAATTTTCTCATTACTGGATGCATATCCACAGAATGTTGCTGTGCAATATTTTGATAGAACTGATACATTATCATGATTACAAGAAGGACGGCAGTTCCACCGACAAGAGCCCCAAGCAAATTTGTTGCTGATGCAAGTAAACCAATTGCCGCACCGCCCATCACAGTTAGTGGCATTACATATCTTTCAAGTATGCTTTCAAGCACTCTTTCATCTTGCCTGAATCCTGAAATTTGAAGTCCACTCGATCCAATATTATGCGCCTGCGCTTTAGCATCCATTCCCGAAGTCTTTACCCAAAATATTGAAAATATGATTGCAAGAGATGTAAAAAATAAAATATGTGTTAGTCCCTGAAGTAATAATTTGAATGAAAACCCTCCTCTGATCAGCAATTCAACTAAACTTGGATTAGGGTCCTTTACCCAGGATAAAAATCCCCTATCTGCAACTCCATTAGAAAAATGCCCTAAGAATGTCAAATGAGACGCAAACTTCGATCCTCCATTACATGCAGTCAACTCATCTCCATCTAAACATGGCATTGCTTTATTTTGCAATATTCCTCCAAACAATTGGAGATTGGCGACGAGCGCCGCAACTAAAATAACTGGAATTACTGAAGCATAGAAAAATGCTAACGGCCATTTGATTTGATAACCTTTTATTCTTCCGTAAGATAATGGAATTTCTACTTTCAAAGATTGCGCCCAAACAACTGCTAAGAATACGATTATCGTCGCGATGATCGCCGCAAGAGCTACAAACATTTCTGTCGAATTAGGATTGATTAAACTCTGTAAGATAACAAAAACTTTTCCAGGACAAGGAGTATCTTTCAAACTAAAAAGACAAATGGTTTCCGCTCCTGTTGTTGGATTTGTTCCGACAAATTGGAAAGCCTGTATCAATATTTGCTTGCTTATTCCTGCTCCAATGAACAGACTTACTCCACTTCCAAATCCCCATTTAGCAACGACTTCATCCAAATAAAATATTGCAAATCCTCCAATAATTAACTGCGTAACCAAAAGCCACGTCATTCCCGGCGCAGCTTGGAAACCCCCCATCAATACAAAGACCATTGACTCAAAGATTATGAAAAAGAAAACCAATAATTTCTGAACTCCCTGAAAAAATCTTTTTCCTTCAGCAGTTGTAGTATCTATAGCAACTATTTGACTACCGACTAATAATTGTAAAATGATAGAAGCCATTACTATTGGTCCAACTCCAAGAGAAATTAACGATCCAAAATCCGCACCAAGAACTGTTGAAAAGAATTTGAAATTTTCAAGAGCATTAACCGTCAGTCCATAAAGAGGAATCCCGCTCAATACAAAGAATAAGATTAAAACTATCAAAGTCCATTTGAATTTGACATTGAAACTAATTCTTTTCTCTTCCGGTTTTCGTACCTCCGGAATGTATTGGAATATTCCCTTTGCATTAGCCATTTTTATTTTTACTTAGATTTTGAATCTTCTTTTGAAGAGACAATTATTTCGCCGCCCGCTTTTTTAATTTTGTCCATTGCAGAATTTGAAGATTTCTTTGCTTTTATAGTTAACTTTCCAAGCTTTTTCAAATCCTCAACATTACCATCCCCAAGAATAACATAACTCTCAAGATTGATTTCATAACCGCCGTATTTTTGAACTTTAGCCACGCCCCTCTTTACTAACGAATCAATATTAGAGTAAATATCTTTAAGATTGATTCTGTCTGATTTATCTCTTTGTGTTCTTCTCGACGTGATTCCCGCCTTGCCGAAATAATCATGACCATATAATTTTAACATTAAAGTTTTCTTTTGATCTGCTCTCTTACCTGTTCCACTCATCCCTTTACCCCCATGATGACCTTTACCTTTTTTGTTTTTTCTGGCTCCACTTCCATGAGTTCCCATTTTTCGTCCATGCATTCTCGAAACTTTTTTTCTTTTATGAGTTCTTGTTCCCATTTTATAACATCCTCTCTACAAGTTTATTTAATTCCTTTCCGTGATCTCCTAAAGTTCCTTTTGGATAATGAGTTTTTGTAGAAGCCGGTCCTCTAAATCCTCCTCGGGGGGGATGCATTCTGAAAAATGGTTTTACATTAAAGTCTTCAAGACTCTTTCCTTGTTTCAGCCCCTCAACAACTTTTTTCGGTTCAGCCATTTTTTTTGAAGTATCAAGCGCTCTCCCTCTAGAAGCAATTATTTTTTCAAGTAATTCATCACTCACTTCTCCGTAAGCGACGCAGTTTCTAATTTTTTGGACCATCCCCATCTGAACGTTTGTTTCTTTATTCAAAATGACACCGACAAATTTCTTTTTTAATTTTAATCTGCACATAGTTTCTTCAATATCTCTATCTACTCCGACCTCTCCCTTAATTCTTAACATAAATTTCATTCTAATCTCCTATTTGTTTTTTCAAGCGCATCCATTGTTGCTTTCGCTAAATTGAATGTCGTCCTAATTTTTCCAAAAGTTTTACTATAAACGTCATGGATTCCCGCAAGCTTTAGTATTTTTTTAACTTCATTTCCTGCAACAAGTCCAGTTCCTTGTGGAGCAGGTATTAAAGTTATTCTGACACTTCCCGCCTTGCCCTCTACTACAAATGGAACAGTATGTAATTTGTCGCAAGAACAATCAAAACTCGCGCACCCTCTTCTTACTCTTATCACTTCAAGTTTTGCTTTTCTGACTGCTTTATCTCTAGCAGGCAAAGTTTCTTTAGCTCTTCCCTGTCCGATTCCGACATGCCCGTCCTCGTCTCCAATAACAGCAAGTGCTGAAAACGTCGCAACATTTCCCTCTTTCTTTTTTCTCTGAGTTTGTCTCCAAGCCCTTCTTTTTCCTCCACCGAATTTACCTTTGCTCTGCCCCATTAAAAGTAAATCAGTTTTGACATTGATAAGTTTATCAACAATCTGTTGTTCAAGGATTTTTTGATTAGAATCGATTATTTGATTAAGATTTGTAACTTGCCCGCTTTTTACTTTTCTTCCAAGATCTGTTTTCGGAACCCAAGATGCTAATTTTTCCCTGTCATTTTCTCTCGTTCTTTGAGCATTTCTTTCTTCTCTCGTTGGCTCTTTGATTATCTCTGATCCAACTATGGCTTCGTCTAAATCGCCTTTCATAAATTTTCTTCTTGGTGGTGCTTTTTCTCTCATTTTCTTTTCTCCCTATGAAAATGAATGCTAAAAAATAGTAATTTTTTCGCTTTCATTTTATTTCTTTCCTCCTATTTTCTTTTTGACTTCATCAAATTTCTTCATCACTATTTTGTTCTTTAAATGATTTCCCTTTATTCTATCTTCTTCTGGAAATATATCTTCTTTTGACGTCACTTCAACTCCAGCGTCAACAAGACCTTTTATAAAAGCGTAAATTTTAGATTTATGGACAGTTCTGTACATTCCAAGGTCAACAATCAATCCCTTCTTCTTTGATTTATCATCAATCTTATTTCCAATTAAATATCCAATCAAATATGATGCGGGAAGAGATTTCAAACTATTTCGAGCTTCTTCCGGCCAGCCATATTTCATCAACTCACTTGATTTTAAGTTTATCAAGATTTTATCTTGAGATTCTATGCTTTCAACAAGTTGAGCCTGAATGTATCTATTTGATTTTCTGAATACAATTCTAAGACTGCCGCTTTTAAGCATATTCAATCTTTTATCATAGTTAGTCTTGTTTTCAATTCTTCTTCGCTTTATTGTTTTTCCCCGAGTTCTTTTCAGTTTCATTATCTCTTTCCTCCCTTTGACTTCATAAACTCTTTCATCGATCTAAGTGAATCAAAGTGCTTATTCCTTATTTTCTTTCTTAAATCAATAAAATCTTCTCTCGAAATTTCCCCGCCAGCTTTAAGATGTTTCAAGTAAGATCTTAGTTTTCTAGTCATGATTATATAATTCTTCTTTCTTACATTGACTTTACGTCTGACCTTCCCGTCATTTCTTTGCCTTTTTCTCTTAATTACTTTACTTCTCCCCTTTATTTCTTTTATGATTATCGCTCCGTCTTTTTTAAGATCATGAATATCTTGTTTTGTGATAGCCTCTTTTATTTCATTCAATCTTTCTTTCACGAATACAATTCTTCCTTTTCCAACACCAAGTGTTCTCGCTGTCAAATTTTTTTTCTTATCAAGTTTCATTCTACTTTCTCCTTAGTTTCTTCTTCTATTTTTTTATCTTCTTTAATTGGCTTATCTGCCTTGACTTCCCTGGTCTTCTTTTCTTTCTTCTCCTTTTTTTCTAAAGATTTTTTTTCTTGAGCTTTTTTCTTCTTTTTCTCTATTGTTTTAAACAATTTATTTTCATTTACATTTAATAAATTTATTTTCATTTCAATCGCTTTCTTTGCAATTTCAGATTTTTTCTTTGCTCCAACCTTTCCTATATGTGCAACATTATTCTTTCCGACCTTTGTCAAATCACTTACGTTGAATATCATTACAATCTCTTTTCCATCAACTTTATTTCTATCTATAGCTTTTTTTCTATAACCAATACTGACTACAACTGGATAACCTCTTCTCTTCTCTCTCATCTTATTATCTCTGCCCGTCGGTCTTCTCCATTTCTGTTTGCTTTTTTTCCGTCTTCCTAATCTTGAAAATCTAGTCCAGTCTCTTTGAAGGAATTTTGCTTTTGTCATTTACATTTCTCTCCCCGGCTTTTTTGTGATATAGATTCCATCTTGGAAAACTCTTCTATCTCTATTTGTAATTTGAGTAGATTTTTCAAAATTAGCAGCGGCTTGACCGCCAACTTCAATATCAATTGATTTGATTATTATTTTTTCTTTATCAATAGAAACTTCTGCGCCTTTTGGGATTGTCACATCTCGGGGAATTTTTTCTCCAAGAAAATTTTTTACAAACGCTTTGTTTCCTTTTATATCAACTGTCATCGGAAAGTGCGATGCGCAAATTTTCAATTCATATTCAAAACCTACATCAACTCCCCGAATCATATTTGTTATGTGTGCAGAAACAGTATTCATATTTCTTTTTTCATCCTTTGTAGCTTTCTTTGCCGATAAAATCACTTCATCCTCTTTCACTTCAAATTTAACGCCCTTTATCTTGAATTCCTTTTCCAAGCTGCCTTTAATTCCTTTTACAGTGACTCTGCTACCGCTAACTTGCGCGCTTACGCCGGGTGCTATTTTTATTTTTTTAATTAAGTCTCTCTTCATCTTAGTAGAAATATGCGATTAAGCATCCTCCAATATTCTTTTCAATTGCCTCTGTGTGAGTCAATAGACCCTGATTTGTTGATATGATTATCGTACCAACTCCTCTTGCAGGAAGATATCTTCTCATGTATTTATCGATTTGATCTGTATCAACTGTGAATCTCGGCTTGATTGCTTTGCAATCCATTACATTTCCAAGTGAAATTTCCATTGACTTATCCTTCGCATTGATTTTGTAATTCTTTATTGCGCCTTCGTCTTTCATTATCTTCAAAATTCTAATAAGTAGATTTGAGATAATTTGAACTTTAACTTTGTCCTTTCTAGATCTCTTTGCATTTCTTATCATGTTTAACGCATCTGCGATTGTATCTTGTGACATTTTAACTGTATTTATTGAATCCAATTTCCTCCGCTACCTCTCTAAAACAATGCCTGCATAAATGTAGGCCATATGATCCGATGTGAGCACCGAATCTTCCGCATCTTTCACACTTTCTCGACGCGACACCCATTTTCCTTTCCTTTGGTCTGTTGTGTTTCAAAAATTTGTTAGCTTTCGCTGGTTTATTCCTTATTTGTTTCAAAACTTTTGTGTGATCTGATGCTGTCATTCAAAATTGCCTCCAATCATTTTTTGGATGAATGAAAATCTTTGATTCATTTGACTTTTTGGCAAATGAGCCAAAATCTCTGATTTTTGTCTTGCTGTCATTTTAATCCTTTACCTTCCCGTGAAACTCCGTGCCAAAGTTATCTTCCATAAATTTAATTATTTCTTTTCTTGTTATGACTTGTCGTAATGGGATCTTTCCACGTTTTATTTTTCTAAGTCTTACCCTTCGTCCGCTTCTCTTAAAGACGACCGTGACATCGAGGCCCTTTATTCCTATCTCTCTTTGATATTCTATTCCCAGAATTTCAATATATTCATGTATTCCAAAAGAGAAATTATTCGTTGAAATCTGTTTTCTCGACAATTTATTATTCACTGATGAAAGCAGTCTCTTTAACATTTTATCCATATCCTTCCTTATAGTAATTACAGCACCGATTTCAAGTCCAGGTCTAACTCCAAGAGAAGGGATTCTTTTTGTTGATTGTGTCTTTGAAACTTTTTGATTTTCTCCGATTATTTTTAACAATAAAACTCCTTTTTCAAGTTCTCCAGCGACCCCGCCGACGCTAAGTACAACTTTTTCAATAGCAATTTTTCTCATATTATTTTCCTTTTTCTCCGAAGTCTTTTCGGAAACGGGCTCATTTTCTGTTTTATTTTTTATTCTTTCTGCCATTTTATTCTACAACAATCAAAAAAGAAACTAAAACACTTATCGTTTCTTTATTTTTTAATTCAATCCCATATCTTTTATGTTTTTCATCAATGTCTTTTATTGTTCCAAACTTTCCAGTATGTTTACCTTGGAATACAAAAACTTTCGCACCCTTTTTCAGCTCTAATTTCTTTTCAATTTTTTTATCTTTAAGATTTACGACTACTGAATCATTTGTTTTATAATTTGGCGCATCTTTAATCAGATAATTTCTACCATCACTCAAATTTATTTGCGTCTTCTTTCCTTTCAAGACTTTTTTATCAATCACTTTCGCAACTTTTTTGAATGATTCTTCCGGTTTTATGTTTTCAAACTCAAACTTCCCAAATTCATTCATCGTTAATCTATAGCTTTTGTTCGACGGTATTAATGTCAAAGTATCAAATAGACTCAAAGTATTTTTTTCATCTCTCACAAGTCTATCATTTATTCTTACAAGTTTATTATGTATAGCTTTTTTTACTTCACGTCTATCTTCAGCCTGCTTTAACATATCTCTAAGTGCGATTAATATCGGAACTCCCAGTTCGATTTTTGAGGTTGGTCTGACTACAAATGTCGTTCCCTTTCTTGGAATCGGCCAATTCTTTGGTATTATGTGTCTCTTTAAGTGTGCCATTTTATTTCTTTACTTTCTCATTCTTCACTTTATCTTGTTTAATCTCATTCTTCGCCGCTATCTTAATTTCCTTTTGAACTTTTATTTTCTTAACTTCTTTCCTCTTTACTGTTCTGACTTTCATTCTTTTTTTATCTTCACTGTTTAATTCAATGATCATTAGATTAGATGGTTCAAGTCTTACATTCACATTTGATCCGTCTCTTTTCTTCGCTTGAATTCCCTCAACTTCAACTTTTGATCGTTTAAGTAAAACCCCCACGATCTTTCCTTCTTTCTTCTTGAATTTTCCTCTCATGATCTTGACCTTATCTCCTTTTCTAACTGGAATATTTTTGATGTTATGCTTTTTTCTCAAATCTTTACTGACATGGGCACTTAAAAATTCATGTTTAAGATGAAGTGGAGCGTTTGCTCTGTATTTTCTTTGTTTTCTCGTTTGCTTCGACGCTATCCACGCCGTTGAAAATTTAAGTTTCATTTTATGTTCTTGTATATCTGTTTAATTCCTCATTAAATTTTAAATCGTATTCGGAAGTATCTATCCCAATTTCTTTTGCAAGAATACTTACTCCCGAATAAATTCCTTTTATTTTTTCAGCTTCTTCAGATGATAGATTAAATTCTACTGAGGGAATGTTAATTATATATTTTAATGATTGTTCTAATCCTAATTTCATTAATCTCTCATCAACTTCTCTAAAGACCTTTCTACTTTGAGTCATTTCCCAGTTGAGTTCAGCTATTGTTCCTGTCATTTTAAACAACAATACTTGCAAGCTTGGCTACACTTTGCCATCTTTCAAGTACCTCCCTTGCAATTGGTCCTTTAATTTGAGTTCCTTTTGGATTTCCTTTTTCATCTTTCAAAATAGCGACGGCATTATCTTCGAATGCTATTCGCTCTCCAGTCAATCTCCTATATGATCTTCTTTGTCTTACAATGACTGCATCAAAAACTTTTCCCTTCATTTCCGGAGTTCCTTTTCTCACTGAAACTTTAACCCAATCTGAAATCTTAGCCGCGATTTGCTTTCCTTTCTTAGCCTTTGCTCGTTTTACTCCAACGATTCTTACAATCTTTGCTCCGCTATTATCACAAGCGATTAATTCGCTTCCAATATTCAATCCTTCTGTTCCTCTCGCGCTTATTGCTTTCATTTTTTATTCTCCCCTGTTTTCTTCTGCATCATTTCATCCTTTCCTCTAATTTTTTCTATGACGACCGAGTGTATCAATTTGCTAAGCGGTCTGCATTCCTGTACTTTAATATAATCTCCAACATTGATTTGATTTTCAATGCTCGATGGAAGTCGAGCGTGAATCTTCGTTTTAGCTTTTGAATATCTTTCATATTTACTTACATAAACTGTTCTCTCAAATTGGATTACGACTCTTGTCGGGAATTTTTTTATTACAGTCCCTTCAAAAACTCTTCCTCTAGTCGCTGCTCCGGCTACTCGAGTATTTACTCCATTTGACATTTTTTCTTCTGTTTTCTTCTGTTTTTTTTCTTTCATTTTTGTTTTGTGTGATTTTAGTTCTCAATCGAATTTTCTTCAAATCCGAGCCTTATAAGGATCGGCTTTATCCGATTGTGGTGATCTCCCTGAAGTTCGATAAAGCCTTTCTCGGCGTCGAAAGTCCCACCGCAAGCAAGCTCGTTTTTTAAGCTTTTCACGATTTGCTTTATGTCCATTCCTTTTTCAAGGCCGGTCACTTGCGTTACGACTTTTCCGTATCGTTTCTTCATCGTAGTCACTTTTATGTGTTGTTCGCTTTTTGCGATCTGTTCGCACACACAGGCTTGCTTTGGCAAGCCACATTTTGGGCATATTTCCATTTATGACTTTTTCTTCAACTCCTGTTTAGAGTTGAGAGTATTAAATGTATGAATTCTAGCTACAGCTTTCTTTATCTCATGTATCTTTGCAGATCCACCTTTAGCCGAATTTGATTTCGCTTTGATTAATTCTAATTTCAGTTCTTTCAATTTTTTTTCTTTAGCGTCTTTGCTCAAATCATGTATTTCTTTAGATCGTTTTTTAGTCATTTTTAATATCTCCTTCGATAGGTTTATTCGTTTTAATTTTTGCCTTTTTAGTTTCTTTGATTTCCTGTGAAACTTTCTTTTCCTTCTTAACACTTTCTTTTTCTTTTTCTAATTCCTTCTCTATCATAACCGATGCTCTATTGCTTCTGACTTTCGTTAATAATGCTCCATTGATATCAACTTTATCAAGCAATATCGCATCTGGAGATAAGATGCTCACACTAATTCCGACCACTCCAGGTTTTGTGTTTGCCACTGCTTGCGCTTTATCGACAACCTTTGCAGGATCCCCTGTTTTCTTTAGAAGCCCCTGGGCAAATCGCCAAGTCTTTGCTCTGCTCGATGGTAATTTACCGCTCAATTTTATTTCAACTCCAAGAGCACCAGCCCCAACAATTCTTTGAAGAACTCTATATGAAATAACTTTGAATTTAAGCGGTCCCATTCTTTCAAGCGTCAAAGCAATTTCATCTGCAATCAATTGCGCATCAAATTCAACTTTTTTTATTTCATCAATTTCAATATGCGGATTTTCAAGTTTGAATCTTTTTTTCAAAACACTTGTAAGCTCTTCAATTTTTTCTCCTTTTTTTCCTATTACCAGTCCAGGTTTATTTGTAGAAACTATTATTTTTTCTCCAACGGGCGTATATTCAATTCTAACCTTAGAAACTTTTCCTTTTCCAAGATTTGTTTTTATATATTCTCGAATAGAAAATTCATCTTTCTTAAGTTGTACAGTTTTTCTTTCTTCCATTTTATTTTTTCTTTGCACTCAATTCAAGTACTTTACTTTTCTCCATGACTCTTATCGTAATGTGGGTTCTTTTCTTCTTGTTCCTTCCAAATCGACCATAAGGTCTTGAAGCGTAGTTTGCCACAGCTTCTACAATTATAGGTTCATCCATTCCATTAGCGACAGCGTTGCTGCCGACACTTCGAAGCAATCTTATGAAACCTTCACTAGCATTTTTTGGATAACGACCGCCCATTAATCTTTTTCTTTGATGAATATCTTTAAACCCGTGTCTATGCGGAAGTTCCCCTCTCATAGGAATTGCTTTTTTCCCTTTCGCAGTCAATTCCAGATAATCAACAACTTCTCTTATAGATTTACCTTTAATGAATCTGCAAATTTCAATACTTGTTTTTGTCGATATAGGGATTGAAATTCCCTTGACTATCGCTTCACTTTTCTTCACTGTTTTTACTTTATCTTTCTTTTCTATCTTAGTTTCTTTGATTTCCGGGGAAACTTTTCTTTCAGCATGATTTTTCTCTCCAGAGTCTCTTTTCGAAAGAGAGCCTTTTTCTAAAGAAAGTAAGCCCTTTTTCTTATCTACTTTTTCGACTACTTTTTCGACTGCGGGTTTACTTTCGCTAACTGGAATATTCTTCGCACTCTGTTCTGGATTGTAATTTTTTTCTGTCATTTTTTATTTTTTGCTCTTAGCTTTACTTCCTTTAGTTGCACCAACACCCGCACTTCCGTGTTTGATCTTTGATCTTGTTTGTGAAAATTCCCCAAATCTATGTCCAAGCATCTCTTCGACGATATCAACTTGTTCGTATCCTCTTCCGTTATGGACCATGACTCTCCATCCGACCATAGCAGGGACTATTACCATCTCTCTATCATGAGTCTTAACAAGTTTCTTCTTATCAAGTTTCTTTCTGCTTCTTGCAATAAAATTTTCAATATCTCTAAATTGTCTAAGGACTGTTCGCCTTGAACGAGCTTTCAAATATTTAGCGAATTCTCTAACATCAAGCTTTTTCAATTCTTCAAGCGATATTCCTCTGTATGTAAATTCTCTTTGTGCCATTATCGTTTCTTCCTTCCTGTTCTTGACGGTCTAAGCAATCCGACTCTTCTGCCTGGAGGAGCATTTCGTTTAGCGATCTTGCTCTTTGGATTCTTTCCTCTACCACTACCGAATGGATGATCTATTGCGTTCATCTTTACAGCAGATGTTCTAGGCCATAATTTATTTTTAGCTTTTTTAATGTAATGTTTACGTCCTGCTTTAACAAATGGTTTATCTACTCGTCCATGCCCAGCACAAGATCCAACCGTTGCCCTGCATTCTCCACTGAAAGCTTTTTCTTTTTTCGACGGCATTATCAGATAAACTTTCCCACTCACAACTTTACTTACAATCGCACTGGTTCCGCCAGTTCTAACAAACTTTCCACCATCACTTGGTCGAGCTTCGACATTAAACACTTGGGTTTTGACTGGCATAAATTTTAATCTAGAAATATTTCCATTTTTAACTTCGAATTTATCATCACCAAGATTTATTTTTTGACCTTCACTTATTCCGTAGCTTGCCGGTATAAAAAATATTTCTCCTTTCTTTCCATATTTTATTTTTGCTAATGGAGTTGTATGTCCGGCTGAATTTACAAGTTTCACAACCTCCCCCTCTCCATTAAATCGAGGAGGATAAGCGATTTTATGCCTGTATGCTTTTCTTCTGACTCTATAAGTCATTGAACCCTTTCCTCTAGCCTGTGAAATTATTCTTTTTGCCATTTATATCAATCCTAATTTCGTTGCAATATCAATTGCAGGAAATTTATCATTTAATCTAACATAAGCATATTTCTTGTTGTTTTTTATCAAAGTGTTGACACTTTTTATTTTAACATCAAATATTTCTTCAATCTCTTTTTTTATTTCCTTTTTACCCGCAGTTTTTTCAAGTTCAAATAACAAAGTATTTTTTGTTTCGATTAACATAACTGCCTTTTCAGAAACAATTGGTTTAAGTGAAATGGCTCTCATTATCTTTTCTCTCCAAATCTTTCATTTAATTCTTTAATCGCGCTTTCAGTATATATTGTGATCCTTCCGGGTTCTCCCTCGGCCAAATCAACAACTCCAAGAGTTTTTGCATCTTTCCAGTCATATACTTTAGACTTAATTTTTTCTTTACTTGAGGTAACGATAAGCAGTCCAGCAGTTTTTTTGTATCTTCTGTTTCTTCGAGTCCCTATTCCACTTCTAACAGATTTTTTAGAAAGAGAAACATTGAAGATATTTTCACCAACAATTTTTTTTATTGAACTACTTAGCTCTTTAATTTTTGAATCAAAAACTTTATCTTCAACAACGAAAGGAAGTTGTTTGCTCTCAAAATCTTTTACTGAAAGTGTTTTATATTTTTTAACGATTCTATCTTGTGATGCCGTTGCAGAAATGGCGCTCCTTAAAGCCATATCCATTTCTTTTTTATTTATCTTTGAAGTATTGATCAAAGCAATGACTTTCGGAGGATGAGCTCTCATTCCCCCTCTCGCAAATGGAATTTCTGCCGCAGTCCAGTTGAATTGCGTTCCACGTCGTGAAAATATTTTTCTTGGAACTCTTGATGCTCCTCGTCCATAACCGCTTCTCCAAACGTGCCTTCTATGATTGACCTTTCCTTTTGCTGCGTGCTGTTTACCTGCAACTAGAGATGGCGCATAAGGTTGTCTGTGTTTTTTAGTTTCAAGAACTTTAAAGACAATATCCTCTCTGATCGGAGATTCAAAATACGACGGCATATCAATCTCTTTTACTTTCTTTCCGTCATTATCCATAATTTGTAATTGTTTTAGTTTTGCCATTTTATCTCATTTCTATTAATTCTAATTTCTTTTTTCCTTGTTTTCTCGTTCCCCTAAAAGCTGGAGTGATTATGATTTGTCTTTTTGCTGCGCCCTGAACACTTCCTCTGACTATAACATAATTTGATTTAACATTCCCATAATTTTTTATTCCTAAAATCGGTTTTTCACTTCCTTTGACCACATCAATTACTTTATTATTGTAAACAACTCTTGTAAACATTCCAAGCTGTCCTGCCATCGGCGCCATATATGTTGTTCTTGCTGGATGCCAAGGACCTAAACTACCTGGTTTTCTTCTTCCCTTTTCAGACTTATGACTCTTAAGCGTTATACCGAATCTCTTTACTGGACCTACTAAACCTTTACCTTTAGTTAAACCTCTTGTGTCAATCAAGTCTCCCTTTCCAATCACGTCCATAACAGAAATTTCTTTGTTCTTATTTTCTTTTACCCATGCAAGTTTTTCCTCTACACTATTTCCGTTGATTGCAATTTCAGATAAATCCGGAGTTTTCTTTATATTTGAATCTCTAACTTTAGAATAAACAATCACTGACACATTATCATAATCTTCAGCCTTAATATTGTCAAGACTTCGCCCGCCGCTTTTTGGCACCTTTAATTTTCGTCTAAGATCTTTTGCATCAGCCTTTACATTTTCGTCAATTATCATTTCTTTTTTTACAATTCCATATTGATATAATCTCACAGAAAATATCTTCATGTTTGGACATTCAAGAATTGTTACTGGAACAGCAATTCGCTTTCCTTTAGTCATAGAATTTTCAGTTTCGTCCTTTACAATCGCCGATTTCATTCCAGCTTTATATGCAATGAAACCAATCAGTTTTCCTTTAGAATTAACATTAGTTAAAGTCGTATAGTTTACTCTAGGTAAGAATTTTCTAGCTCTCTTACGAGGCCAAAATTGCAAACTTCCCTTTCTCGGTGATTTTGGTGCTGCCATATTTCAAATTTTAATTTTTCAAATATTATTAATGCGGATATCATTGTATCTTCCCTGGAATAAAATACATAGAAAAAATGGCTTTTTAAACTTGTTGGGAGGGGAGTATCTTAAAATGGAAAAATATAAATAGGATTATTAATAATTTATCCTATGGCTAAAGAGGGAATAGTGATATCATTTGTTATAATTGCAATAATTCTTTCAATTACTTCTATATGGATATCTTTAAGTCAAAAAAATTATCAAAATAAGATAGAGGATAAACAAACCGAAGCAATCTTGAAAATATCTTATTTTCAAATTTGTATGGATAATAAAGTTGTAGATTACACTAATTGTATAACCTTAAATCCTTCAGACGCAAATTGTTTTAATCAATACAATCTTTCAAGAGTAACGTGTGATAGCGAGTATTCAAGCGGAGTTTCACTTGATTAATTATCCATCTCTTCACGCTTCAAATACCATCTCACTTTTTATCTTCTGATCATCTATTGCACCCTCCCTGATTATTTTTCCTTTGCGCAGGGATTTTTCTCTGACTATTGCAAAGTCTTTCTCATTTTTATACTGGGGTGGGATAACTATTTGTTCAATAACATAAGTATGCTTGAATTCTGCTGCCTTAAAATCTGATTTTTCTACAACAAAACTTTGTCCAATAGTTTTATCATTTGTTATTAATTTACAGAAATCAGGGGTTATCATCTCTTCCTCTTCCCCGTCCTTATTTTTTGATGCGGGTTTTCCGCTCTTTGGCGCCTTTGCCTTAACTTTTAATACATTATTTTCATCAATTGTAAAACTCAAAGCAAAAAAACATTTTGGAAAATCGCTCATTAATTTAGTGATTTCATTTCCACTCATCGGTCCGTCAAGAATATATCGTTTGACTCCCTGAAATTGTTTTATTTCTTTAAAATTAACCTTTCCTTTCAAATCCGATGTCGAAACAATTGCTCCCGTAACATTTGTAGTCTTACTTCCTAATTTCTGCGCCATCAAGATAGCAAATTCATTAGCAAATTCAGATGAAGTATTGATTGTATATTTATCACCGCTTCTTTTCACTTTAACAAGAGCCCTATTTTGGAATTCTCCTCGAGAAAATTTTTGGAATTGTAAGTGAACACTGTTATCACTCGCTTCAATTTTTCCGTCGTATATTTTTTTTATGAAATTCATCTTTTATCAGCAAATACTCCTATGAAATTTTGCTTATAAACTTTACCCAAACAATGGCTCTGTTGAAAATCTCTAATTACGAAGCATTAAATTGTGACAGATTGCCTTACAATAAATTTCAGATTTAATTGAACTCGAACTTTTTCCAAGAACATAACTCCCATACTTCCTTTTTGTTGCCC
>Ga0210057_1002752_pt1 | contig 24901 bp, 17 predicted proteins | sample CryGeyCG2114_010_2_FD_183968 | JGI IMG/M metagenome (GOLD analysis project Ga0210057, IMG submission 183968) | Groundwater microbial communities from aquifer - Crystal Geyser CG10_big_fil_rev_8/21/14_0.10 (SPAdes) (version 2) | ecosystem: Environmental > Aquatic > Deep subsurface > Groundwater ...
CATTAAGAAGTTTTTTCAGAAGTTCCAAGGCTACGTTTTTATGCTTCATGTTTCGTACTTCTTCCAAAAACTCCTCGGAGAAAATAGAAATATCAGGGGCTTTAATTCCAGCAGCAGAATATATATCTATAACCGCATCAGAGGTAACCGCAGATGATACTATTTGTTTGATTGCCACATCGTATTCTTCATCCGTCGGCCCTCCTCCGTGTGGTTCCATTTTGATGATCCCGCTTCTGACAATCTGGAAAAATCCAACCTCATCACGAATCGCAATAGCTTTCTCATGGGGTACTGCCAATGAAAATGCCTTTGATAGTTCGGAAACTGCTTTCAAGTATCGTTTCTTGCCCTCGTGAAGTCCTAAAATAAAATCAGTTCCAGCCGAGATCGTTTGTGTGCGTTCGCTTGGAGTTCCACTCAGATATTTTCCATAATCAAACCCGTGATACATTCCTTTAACAATTTCGTATTTTTCCAGCATCACCCCAACCGCTTCTTCTTGGGGAATAGCCGTTTCCTGTCGATCCGACTCGGAATAATACGAAAGAGCCTCCTTTAGTTCGGGAGCAATGCCAATGTAGTCAACGATCAATCCTCCTTGCTTGTCTTTATAGACACGATTAACACGGGCAATTGCCTGCATTAACCCATGTCCTTGCATCGGTTTATCAACATACATGGTGTGTAGGGAAGGTACATCGAACCCAGTTAGCCACATATCACGTACAATAACTAGCTTCAACTCATCATCTGGATCTTTCATACGATGAGCCATCGTATCAAGAGCGTGTTTGGGACGTATGTGGGGTTGATAATTGAGAGGATCGGCAGCCGATCCCGTCATTACCACCTTCAAAAATCCCTTGTTGTAATCATCACTGTGCCAGTTCGGACGGAGTTTAATAATTTCGTTGTATAGTTCCACCGCAATCCTACGGCTCATAGCCACTATCATGCCTTTACCCTCTATCACGCCCAATCGATTCTCAAAATGCTCAACCAAATCTCTCGCCACCAAGGCAACCCGTTTTTCTGATCCCACCATTGCCTCCAACCTTGCCCATTTACTCTTTAATTTTTCTTTTCGTTCAACTTCTTCGCCTTCGGTTAACTCTTCAAACTCTGGATCAATCTTGGGCTGTTCTTCTTTCTTTAGTTCAAGCCTAGCCAACCTTGCTTCATAATAAATCGGCACTGTGGCATGATCTTCAACTGCTCGGGTAACATCATACACATCAACATATTCACCAAATACTGCCCGTGTATTTCTATCCGTCAATTCTACAGGTGTACCAGTAAAGCCAATAAATGAGGCATTGGGGAGAGCATCCCGCATGTGTTTGGCAAAACCACTAATGAATTCGTATTGGCTCCTGTGGGCTTCGTCGGCAACAACTACAATGTTTTTTCGATCCGAAAGCATCGGATATGTCTGGTGTCCATTTTGGGGGAAAAACTTCTGAATGGTGGTAAATATCACACCTCCCGATGCTACTCTTAACAACTCTTGTAACTCTTCTCGGTCGTTGGCTTGCTTTGGTGTTTGTCGTAAGAGTTCAGAACACTTAGAAAATGTCCCAAACAGTTGATTGTCCAAGTCGTTTCTATCGGTAAGGATTACTAATGTAGGGTTATCAAGAGCTTGAATAACCTTGCCTGCATAAAATGTCATCGTTAAACTCTTGCCTGATCCCTGCGTATGCCACACTACACCCGCCCGTCTGTCTCCCTCTTCCTCTGTCGCTTTAATTGTGCTTTCAACTGCCTTGTTGGTAGCAAAATACTGATGATATGCCGCAGCTTTCTTAATGGTTTTTTCTCCATCGGTTTCAAAAACAATGAAGTTAGCAATAATGTCCAGTAATCGTTGTTTATCAAAAATACCTTTTAATAGAACCTCAAGTTGCGGTAAGGCGTTTGAAGCTAATTCAGTGCCATCTACAGTTCGCCATCTTGTGAACCACTCCAAATTTGCAGAAATAGTGCCAACTCTAGCTTCATTTCCGTCACTTATAATCGAAAGTTCATTATAGGCAAAGAGTGAGGGAATATCCTGTTTATATGTTTGGATTTGGTTAAATGCGTTCTTAACCGTAGCCTTCTCGTCTCCTGGATTTTTCAGTTCGATAACCACCACAGGCAACCCATTGATAAATATCACCACATCTGGCCGTCTATTGGTGTTGTTTTCAATAACTGTATATTGATTGACTGCTAAGAAGTCATTTTTCTTAACATCGCTAAAATCTACTAACTTAACTTTATCTCCCGCTACACTCCCATCACTCCGCATGTATTCAACATCTACACCATCCCGCAGGTATGAATGAAAAATTTTGTTATTGATAACAAGGTTCGGGGTAGTATGGGCAACTTGCACCACTTTCTTAAACGCTTCTTCTCTGGCATCTTGGGGAATATCTGAATTGAATTTGTCGATAGCTGCCTTTAACCTGCCCTCCAATACAATATCTGCATAATCCTTACGTTCTGGGTGTTCTCCGTCTGGTGGTGGGGCAATTTCAGGCCCTCCAACAACAGAGTATCCCAAGCCTTCAAGCCATTCAAGTGTTGCCAATTCTAAATCTGTTTCTGTGTATTTCATAGTTTTTCTAAATAAACATCTTTAATAAATGCCCGTTCCTCTCCATGATCTCTTACGCCTATTGAGCCAAAATCAAAATCTACGTTTTGTAGCAGTCGTGTTTCTCTTTTAGTTTCGTTTCCTTTCTCATCAACTTCTCTATAAACTACACCCATTTGATCAGGAATCTTAAAATGTCTATCTAATAGACTTTCTTTTCCATCTTTTATATTAATTCTCACCCCTCTTTTTTCGCATGTAACGCACAGCCTGTACCATTTATCAGGTTTTAATGTTCCAGGAAAACTGCTTTCAGCCATAACTATCCATTCTCCATTGACTCTTAAATGAGGTTTAATTCTGTCATAAAATATCTGATACATAACATAATTGGACAAATTGACTGCTCTAACAATGCACCCTAATGACATGTTCGCAATTTTGAACAAACATTCAAATTTATAATCATCCCAATTTGATGTTTTTGGGAAAATATATCCAGCATGAGAGTCGGTTATTTCGAAACATTCCTCATTCCTTACATAACCGAACTTTCCCCTTCCTACCCAGTCCTTTTCATCTCCTGGCTTATTAAGAGGCAACCAATAAAAATCTTTATCCTTAGTCTTGAAGTAAATGACGATGAAAATGGACACCGTAAATACAGCGATTGTTAACACAAATGCCAGATTTGAACTCGTGTATAAAAATGAAAACACGGCAGTTAATACGTTTACAACAAAAGCAACAAACTCGTACTTATACGTCCTGGTGAATGCTTGAATGTTATTCATACTAATTTACTCTTAATTTTCCATTCATTAATCTTGGTAAAAGTTGATCTCTAATTGCTGAAAGTTTTTCGTTTTCAATAGCACTAGACTTAATTTGTTCAAAAATAGGCTTCAAAATACTGTGGAAGAGTTGGTCTATATCGTTAGAAGGAAGTGATACCCGATAATGCTTTATTGCATCTGTTTGTACTCTTTGGCGGCCTGAACTGCCCACCATGCTTCTTACTGCGAATTCTCTAAATCCTTCGTCCCTAACAAGATAGTAGACAAATTCTTCATGTGTTTTATCTTTTGGCCTCAAGACGATATACTCTGTTGATCCAAAAGCCACCTCATCATCTTCTAGGAAATTTACAAACCCACTTTTCCCATTTTCTAGGCAAGGAGTTATTCTTGCCATCAAAGTGTCACCATTCCTAAACTTAGTGCCTCCCTTGTATGGTTTCAAAACCTGGGAATAAACCCACATCCCTTGTTCAGGCAGATCTTTCATTTCCAAGTACGTTGCTTCTATTCCTTTGCTAAGACTTTCTCGAGGATTAAATTCAACAATTTCCAGTAATTCCACCTCCTTTGTCTCTTTAGCATCGTCTACAAACCATCGCTTAAACATCGCCTTGCCCATTTGCTCAAGTGTTTTATTCATCTTGCGGTTTAATTCGATTTTGTCGTCGAGAGAGGAGAGAATCGAAGCGATTTGTTGTTGTTCTTTTAACAACGGTAACCCGAACTTCATTTGTTTCAAAACTCCACCTGACAATTCCTGAAATGTTGATCCTGAGGCATTATTCTTCAACCTTTCGATATTATTCAGCATCAGATAGTAAGTAAAAAGCGAATCTGCGTTGTCTTTGGGGATTAAACTTTTGAACCCCTGGTTTGTTGATACTGGGTTTTGGGCGATTGCCAAATAACCAACAGGTGCTCTAGATGTTAACAAAACAGTATTTTTTGGTAACAGCTTTGCACCCGAACCTTGAATACCTTTTTGTGAAATACTTCTTTCCCCTCGGGAAATATATCTATCAATCCAAGTAGAGAGATCTCTTGGGGTAATCCAGGGAATATCTCCGTTGAAGTTGGCAGAATCCTTGGTGGATGGAGTGTCTCCACCGACTACTTCTGCAAATTCTTCCACTGGTAAAACATCCCAACTCTCTGGTATTTCTCCAATTTCTGTTTGTTTGTATTTTGCTGTCTTATTCATGACTTATTTGGTCTCTCCCGAATCCAACAATTTTTGCTCCTCTTCTGCTTGTAGTAGAGACTTGTATTGTGTTTCGGCAGAGTTAATCAGCGTTTTGACTCGTTGTTCTTGAGACCGGCCCTCGGCTAATAAATGGGCATTTAAGCTTTCCAAATTTGCTAAGACAACCAGTTGCGTAACACTGGCATAATCTCGTTGATTCTTGCCGCTTTTTGTTAGTTCTGAATTTTGGATCCGCCATTCTGCAGCAATTTGGCCAAACACAATCGTGTTTAACATATCGGCCTCGTCTGTATAAACATATACTTCTTTTGATTTTGCCATTTGCAAGGCAGGGAGTAACTGATTTTTGATGGCATCTGTATGAATCCGATAATTTACTTTTGAGAGATACCTGTGGGAGTCCCACTCTATTAGCTTTTGTTCTTTAGCTTTGAGACGCTGGAATTCGGTGATTATCAGGAGTTTAAACTCCGGAGATAGCCAAGTGCCAAACTCAAAAGCTATGTCTTTGTGAGCATAGGTACCGCCATAACGTCCACGTCTGGATACAATCCCTGTTGCCTCAGTTTTTTCAATCCATTCAGTTATCGACGGATTAAAACTATTGGCTCCGGCATTATTTTTAAAGTACACGAAATCGTGTAGATTAAAATTTGGATTGTTTAGTTGCTCCCAAAATCCCAAGAAATCGATAGTATTTTTGGTTCTTAACCAACTATGCAGAGCCCGATCACTGCCGGAACTTTTGGCCATGTCCGTGAGACAGATGTAATCTTCCCCGCCAACTTTCATTACATTTATCTGACTATCTTTAACGGTCATTGATAATGTTTGTGGTGTAGACTTTGCTTTTTTCATATCTCAAACCCAACCTTTTCCAGGTTTTCCTTAATTTTGACTTCTAATTCTTTCGACTCTTTGAACTGTTGGGCCAATTCACCCATAAGCCGTTTCATTTTGGCTTCAAACTCCTCATCATCTTCCATTACAAAATCTGTTCCCACGTAGCGGCCTGGAGTTAAGACATAACCATTTTTTTCTACCTCTTCAATCTTGGTAGCCTTGCAAAATCCTTTGACATCTTCATATTTGCCGTTTTTGTTTCTCCAGTTATGGTAAGTATCTGTGATTTGTTTCAATTCATCTTCCGTTAATTCTCGATGTCGCCTGTCTGTCATCGTTCCCATCTTGCGGGCATCAATAAACAAAACCTCATCATGTCTGTTTCTAAATTTATGATCGTATCTGTCTCTAGAAACAAACCACAAAGAAGCAGGAATTTGCGTGGTATAGAAGAGTTTGTCAGGAAGAGCCACAATACAGTCAACTAATCCCGCTTTTATTAAGTTCTCTCGAATCGTTCCTTCATTAGAGGTATTAGAAGATAACCCACCATTAGCCATAACAAATCCAGCTATGCCCGTAGGGGATAAATGATGGATGAAGTTTTGAATCCAGGCATAGTTGGCATTACCAGTTGGAGGAACGCCGTATTTCCACCGCACATCCTCTTTGAGTCTTTCACCTCCCCAGTCACTATCGTTAAACGGAGGATTGGCGAGAATAAAATCGGCTTTCAAGTCTTTGTGTAGATCGGTGTGGAAACTATCACCCTCGGATTCTCCTAGATTACCTTCAATGCCACGAATGGCCAAGTTCATCTTACATAGCTTCCATGTAGTTGGATTGCTCTCCTGCCCATATACGGAAATGTCGCCAACATTGCCACCATGTTCCTGTACAAACCGCTCACTTTGCACAAACATACCGCCACTACCACAGCACGGATCGAATACTCGGCCTTTGTATGGCTCTATCATAGCAACAAGAAGTTTAACCACTGATGCAGGCGTGTAAAATTCCCCGCCACCCTTACCCTCGGCACTGGCAAATCTGCCAATGAAATACTCATATACTCTTCCCAACAAATCTTTAGATTTAGACTGGGAATTTCCCAATTCAAGAGAGCTAAAAATATCAATAATTTCACCCAAACTTTGTTTGTTAAGATCAGGACGGGCATATCTTTTTGGTAAAACCCCTTTAAGTGTTGGGTTCTCTCTTTCAATAGCTATCATGGCATCATCCACAATCTTGCCGATTTCTGGTTTCTTGGCATTTTGTTTTAGGTATTCCCAGCGGGCAATCTCTGGCACCCAAAATACATTTCTTGCTATGTAAGAATCCCTATCGTGAACTTCCCATTCCTGAGACTCTGGCTCTTTTTTAATTAAATACATGCATTCTATAAAAGAATCAGATATATATTTTAGAAAAATTAAACCTAAAATAACATGTTTATATTCTGAAGAATCCATGTGGCCCCGTAGCTTATCCGCAGCTGCCCACAATTTTTGTTCAAATCCTAAATTGCCTGTTGATGATTTATTAGTTTTATTTTTTTCTCTTTGCATAATTTTTCTGTCTTTAGCATACAAAGAATGAAGTAACATAGCAACAATTATAGTGATAAAAATAAAGAAGGGTTTAAATTAAATATCCTCATCTTCTGTTTTTAGTTCTTTTAATTTTTTTTCTATACCATCCAGCGTTTTTTCTAAGTCTAATCTTTCTTTTACTAATTCACCTTGTGTTGTTACACTTTGTTCGTAATCACACTTTTTAAGTGATAAAATACAATTCCATACATTGGTATAACTTTGAGAATAACTAGAAGTAATTTTTTTGCTAACCTGTAGAGCATCGTTACAAACATTTTTACTTTTTTCTACATTTAACTGCAAGTTTTTTTGTACCAACTCCTCTCGGTCCAAAATATTAAAATAGTAAGTGTAGTAAACTAAATAAATTTCAACCGAGATAGTTGCAACAACACCTGTAATAAAATACAACAAAAACATAGATAAGTTCTTTAGAAGTGTTTTGGTGGGGTAGTTTATCATAAATGTATTTTACCAGCAAAAGTAAAAAGAAATAGCTTGTAGATCCTTTTTCCTCAACAAGCTTAGGGTTAGAATGACAGGAATATGGAATTATATAATTTATTATATAATCTTTCTGCAAGTGGATCCTTCGTATATATCCTCAGGATGACAATACAATAAATACTAAATTTATATAAAGTTTAGATTTTGGATTTTGATATTAAAGGGGTAATTACCACTTAAAATGTGAAAAGGCTTTGTTTGCATCTGCCATACGTTCAACATCTTGTCTCTTTTTTATGGCAGTTCCCTCATTATTTAAAGCAGCTTTCATTTCACTAAGTAGTTTATTAGCCATTCCATCTCCCTTTTTACTTCTTGAGGTATCAATTAACCATCGTAAAGCCAATGCCTCAGATCGATCATGCTTTAACAAAACAGGAACCTGATAAGTAGCCCCCCCTACCCTTCGTGATCTAACCTCTTGTTTAGGCATTACATTTTTTATAGCATCTTCAAAAAATGTAACCGACTCTTTTTGGTCTTTTGATAAGCTTTCTAAAACACTGTAAACAATTTCTCTAGCCTTAGATTTTTTACCATCTTGCATAAGATAATTAATAAACCTACTTACCGTTTTAGATTTGTATATAGGATCTGATTCTACTAATCTTTTTTTTGCTTTACTTCCTCTCATATTTGTAACTTATAAACTAAAAATTATTAACAAATTTATTCTGCCTTAGGCACTTTAGCGCCATATTTAGATCTACTTTGCTTTCTACCCTCTACACCTTGCGAATCAAGAGTACCTCTAACAATGGTATATTTCACACCTGGTAAATCTTGTACTTTTCCACCTCTAACAAGTACAACAGAGTGTTCTTGTAAATTATGCCCCTCGCCTGGAATATAAACTGTTACTTCTTTTCCATTAGACAACCTTACCCTTGCAACTTTTCTAAGTGCCGAGTTAGGCTTTTTAGGTGTCATGGTTCTAACATTAATACAAACTCCCCTTTTAAAAGGAGCCTCTACATTTTTTCTAACATTATGTAACGAAGAAAACAATTCAGACAATGCGGCTGATTTTATTTTTTTCTTTCTTGTTTTTCTAGGTTTTCTAATTAACTGATTTATAGTTGGCATATTTTTTAACCGATAACTTAAGAACTAAAAAACTATAGAACAAAGGTTCATAAGTTTATAAGCTCATTAGTTTAATGTTTATTCAATACTCCCTTCTTCTAAATTTTCTACTTTTTCTTCTGTTTTTTCTGTGTCCGAACTTAGCCCTTTTCTAAAACCCGTTCCAACAGGAATTAGTTTACCTATAATTACGTTTTCTTTCAAGCCAAACAAATAATCAACTCCACCCTCACAGGCTGCATCTGCCAAAACTCTAGTAGTTTCTTGAAATGAAGCTGCTGATAAAAAGCTATCGGTGTTAAGAGCCGATTTAGAAATACCTAGTAAAATTACTCTACCTTGTGAAGGTGTTCCTCCGGCTGCAACTACTTTTTCGTTTTGTGCAGTAAACAAGTCAATAGTAACAATTTCACCTGGTAAAAATGGTGTATCTCCAATATCAACTATTTCAACCTTATTAAACATTTGTTTAACTATAATTTCAATATGCTTATCATCTAATAAAACACCTTGCGAAGAATATGCTTTTTGTACTTGCTCAATAATATATTTTTGTGTTCTTCTCATTCCAACTGAAGAAAATAAATCATTTAAGTCTAAGTAACCTAAAGTAAGTTCATCTCCAATGTTTACTAATTGATCTTCTTTTACCAATATCTCAGATAACTGATCTATATTATAAACTGCCTCAGAAATTTCGGCTTTTGGATCAAGAGACTCTATTTTTATTACTCTAGTACCATTTTCTTTTTCTTCTATTTTTACTTTTCCAGAAATTTCGGCCATTAAAGCGAAAGCTTTAGGAGACCTTGCCTCAAAAATTTCTTCTACTCGAGGCAAACCCATGGTAATATCGCGACCTGCAACACCACCTGCATGAAATGTTTTCATTGTAAGCTGAGTACCTGGTTCGCCAATAGCTTGAGCAGCTAAAATTCCAACTGCAACGCCTTGCTCAACAGGTTTTAAAGTACTAAGATCTATGCCATAGCATTTTTTACAAACACCATAGCTTGTTTCACAATTTAAAGGAGATCGTATTTCTACCTCAGTAACCCCAGATTCTTCAATTTTCTTTGAAACTTCTTCGGTTACCAAATCATTAGCCTTAGAAATAATATTTCCTTTACTATCTACTATATCTTTTAATAAATATCTTCCTTTTACACGCTCTGCAAAACTTGCAAGAGATGTTTTATCATCAATTGTTACTTTTCTTCCTTTTTCTGCACCACAATCATCTTCTACAACAACCAAGTCTTGTGAAACATCTACTAATCTTCTAGTTAAATATCCTGCATCAGCAGTTTTTAAACCCTTATCAGTTAAACCTTTTCGGGCACCACGGGAGGCATTAAAACATTCAAAACCAGTTAAACCAATTCTATAGTTACTTCGAACAGGCAAATCAACTAAGTTACCGTTTGGATCTTGTACCAAACCCTTCATACCACCTATTTGCTTGATTTGAGCCTGACTGGCCTTACCTGCCCCAGCTGTTACCATTATTTTTAACGTGTTATTTGCAGGTAAATTCTCCCATGTTTTTACGTCTAATTCATCGGTGGTTTTTAGCCATACATTTTGAGACAAAGATTTAGATTCCTCTTTAGTTATTAAACCTCTGTAATAGTTTTGCTCAATTTCCGATATTTCGTCTTCTGCTTTTTTTATTATTTCTTCTCTGTCTTTTATCATTTCAACATCGGTAATAGAAACAGATAACCCTGAGATAGTGGCGTACTTAAAACCAAGATCTTTTAAGGCATCTAAAACAACAGAAACTGTTTTAGTATCGTATTTTTCATATATATCTATAATTAGTTTCTTTAATTCATTTTTTTCTATAACCCTATTAATATACTCGTAATCTTCTGGAAAGGATTCGTTAATTATTAATCTTCCAACAGAAGTCACAGTTTTTTCACCCTTAATCATTACATTAATAAGGTCACTAACTAATATCTTTTTAGATTGAAATGCCAAAATTGCTTCTTGTTTAGTATATGTTTTGTCATATTTAGGTTTTTCTTCATCTTCAATATAGGTTAAGTAATAGGTACCTAAATACATATCCCTAGTTGCAAGAGCAATAAAATCTCCTGCAGCAGGCTTTAAAAAGTTATTGGTTGAAAGTATTTTAGCTTTTACCTCATTAACAGCTTCTTCAGAAATAGGTAAATGTATAGCCATTTGATCGCCGTCAAAATCAGCATTAAAACCTACACAAACAAGAGGATGTAATCGAATAGCATTACCTTCAATTAGTTTTGGATAAAAAGCCTGTATACCTAACTTATGTAGGGTTGGCGCTCTATTTAGCATAACAGGTCTCTCTTTTACTACATCTTCTAATACATCAAAAACTACATCTTGAGCCTCATCAATTAAAATACGTGCCGTTTTTATATTAGGAGCATATCCTCTAAGTAAAAGCTCTCGTAATACAAAAGGTTTAAAAAGCTCAATAGCCATTTTCTTAGGCAAACCGCACTCATCTATTTTTAATTCAGGACCTACAACAATAACGGCCCTACCAGAATAATCTACACGCTTACCTAATAAGTTTTGTCTAAATCTACCTTGTTTACCTTTTATCATGTCGGATAAAGATTTAAGCTGTTTGGATCCTCTATTTAATCTATTAGTTCTTCTGCTTTTACTAGCATCAATTAAGGCATCCACAGATTCTTGAAGCATTCTTTTTTCATTTCTGCTAATAATATCTGGAGCACCAATACCTAATAATTTTTTCAAACGGTTATTTCTATTTATAACTCTTCTATATAAATCGTTAAGATCAGATGTTGCAAATCTACCACCATCTAATTGAACCATAGGTCGCAAATCTGGAGGTATAACGGGAATAGTATCCACAATCATCCAAGCGGGACTAATATCAGCTCTTCTAAAACCCTCAACAATTTTTAATCTTTTTGTTATTTTTAGTAAATTTTGACCCTTTGCAGTTAATAATTGTTTTTTAAGATCCATGGCTACTTGAACTAAATCTAGATTTTCTAAAATGTATTTTATAGCTTCAGCTCCTATAGAAACCACGGCAAATTGCTCAATATAGTCAAGCATAGAATAATACTCAGAGTCAGTCATAACCGAAAGTGTATCCATACTTTCTATTTTCTTTTTCATTCTAGTTAATCTTTTTTCGGCCTTTTCTTGCTGTTTAGGTAAGGAGTCTTTTAATTTTTTTATTTTCCTCTCAGATTTTATTTGTAACTCTTGTTTTTTTGCCTCTAGTTTATCTTTTCCTTTTATATTCAAAGAGTCTATTTCTTTTTTTAGTTCTTCTTGTACTTGGGATATTTCTTGATCTACCTCATCTTTAACAGAGCTATTAACTTCGGCTATCTCTTTTTCAATAGAGGATAAAACCTCGGCTTTTTTATCATAATCAACCTCGGTTAGTATAAAAGATGAAAAATAAATTACAGCTTCAAGATTTTTGGGAGATACATCAATTAATGAGGCTATTTTAGAAGGAATCCCCTTAAAATACCACACATGTGCTACAGAAGCAGCTAAGTCAATATGACCCATTCTTTCTCTTCTAACTCTTGAATGAGTAACCTCTACACCACATTTATCACAAATAACACCTTTAAACCTTACACCTTTATATTTACCACAGGCACAAACATAATCTAGTACCGGTCCAAATATTTTTTCATCAAACAAACCATCTCTTTCTGGTTTAAACGTACGATAGTTTATTGTTTCAGGTTTTGTTACCTCTCCATAAGACCAGCTTTTAATTTCATCAGAACTGGCAATAGATATTTTTAAGGCATCTAGATTTTTAAGTTTATTTAAATCTAACATATTATTTACTCCTCCTTTTTAGAACTTGGTTTTTTCTTTTCTTTAATTGGTTCTTCTTCAGACAATTCCTGCGTATCGGAAGTTTTTTTATTTTTTATTGCGTTTAAAGATAAACCTAACCCGTTTAATTCTCTTACAAGTAATTTAAATGACTCCGGTATACCAGGTGTAGGTATTTTTTCGCCTTTAAGTATTGCCCTATAAGACTTATTTCTCCCTTCTATATCATCTGACTTAATTGTAATCATTTCTTGTAGTGTATTTGCTGCACCATATGCCTCTAATGCCCAAACTTCCATTTCTCCAAATCTTTGACCACCAAATTGAGCTTTACCACCTAGGGGCTGTTGAGTTATTAAAGAATAAGGGCCCGTGCTTCGAGCATGCATTTTACCCTCACTCATATGATGAAGTTTTAGTATATACTGTCTACCAATTAAAACAGGCATTGAATAAGCTTCTCCGGTCCGCCCATCTATTAACTTAACCTTTCCAGAAACTGGCAACCCAGCCTCTTTTAGCTTATCTTCTAAAAAATCGTCCTTAAATCTTGTAAATGCAGGGATATCAAAAGTATCTCCTGTTTTTTCAGCTACCCAACCCAAAGAGGTTTCTAGTAACTGACCCACATTCATTCTACCTATAACTGAAGTAGCGGAAATAATAATATCAACAGGTTCCCCATCCTCAGTATGAGGCATATCTTCAACAGGAACTATTTTTGAAATAACTCCTTTGTTTGCAAATCTGTTTGACAACTTATCGCCAACACTTATTTTCTTTAAAGTTGCTATGTATACGGTGATTTCTTTTATAACCCCTGTAGGTAACTCCTCTTTTTCTTCTCTGTCAAATTCTTTTATTCCTATAACAACACCGGATTCACCATGAGGTACTCTTAAAGAAACATCTTTAACATCTTTTGCCTTTTCTCCAAATATTGCCCTTAATAATCTTTCCTCTGCAGACAAATCTATTTCTCCTCTTGGTTGAACCACACCAACTAAAATATCGCCTGATTCAACTCTAGAACCTATGGTAACCACCCCTTGCTCATCTAAATGTCTTAGATGATGCTCAGGAACATTAGGAATATCCTTAGTTACCTCCTCTGGTCCTAACTTAGTTTCTTGAATTGAAACAGTGTGATCAGTAATTGCAACAGAAGTTAATAAATCTTCTTTTACAACTCTATCAGAAATTATCATTGCGTCCTCATAGTTATAACCATCCCAAATCATATAAGCAACTCTTAGATTAGTTCCAAGGGAAAGTCTACCGTCAGAGCTATCTAAACTTTCTGCAACAAGATCACCTTTTTTAATTTTTTGGCCAATATTAACTTTTGGCCTAAAGTGAATGGCGGTATCAGAGTTACTTTGTTTGTATATATCTAAAATATGTTCATGTAAATTATCATCTTTATCTTTTACAACAACATGTGAAGCATCTACCTCTGTAACAGTACCGGCAACATCAGTTCTTAAGGTAGAGTAACCATTATCAGCTGCGGCTCCTTCTAAACCTGTTCCTATCAAAGGCGCTTGAGGTCTTATTAAGGGAACAGCTTGTGTTATTTGCTGACAGGCCATTGAAGACCTAACCGGATCTCCATTTGCCACAAAAGGAACCAAACTTGATACCAAACCCAAAATTTGATTTGGCATAACGTCCATATAATCTGCATCTTTAATTGATCCAAGTCTAAACTCCCCACCTTTTCTTAAAGGAACTCTTTGACTTGTAATAAAACCTTTTGAGTCAATAGATACCGAACAGTCCGTAATATTAATATCTTTTTCATCATAGGCGGCCATATAAACAACTTCGTCAGTTACTTTAGTTTTTCCACTATCTGTATGCTTTAACTTAAAATAGGGAGTTTCTAAAAAACCATATTCATTTATTCTAGAATAAAGACCCAAGTAAGTTATTAATCCAACGTTAGGACCTTCTGGTGTATGAATACAATCTATTTTTCCATATTGTGAAAAGTGAACATCTCTAACAGAAAAACTTGCCCTTTCACGAGTTAAACCACCAGGCCCTAGAACAGATAATCTTCTTAATAAGTTTAAAGTGGACAAAGAACTGTATTTATCAGGATATTGTGCCAATTGACTTGAGGCAAAAAACGACTGTATTCTTGCTGCAACAGGCCTAGTTGATATTAAAGCAGATATCTCTGGAAGTGTTTCTCTAGGAGACAAGGACATTCTTTCTCTTATGTTTCTCTCCATTTGTATAAACCCTACCCTCACTTGTTGTTGCAAAAGCTCCCCAACACCTTTTACTCTTCTGTTTGAAAGATCATCAACAACATCAAAACTACCAATACCGTTATTAAGGCGAATCATCTTTTTTACTAGCTCTACTAAATCTTCTTTGGTAATAATGTTACTATTGTTAGATTTTTGATCTAAATTTAAAGACTGATTCATTTTAAACCTGCCTACTTTTCCAAGGTTGTATCGTTTTATATCAAAAAAAGTACTGTCTATTAAACTTTGAGCATTTTCCAAAATTTCTGGCTCCCCAGGTCTTAATCTTTTATATATATCTAGTAAAGCCTCATTATAGCTGTTGGTAGGATCTTTTTCTAAGGTTGTTTCTATATAAGAAACATCTCCTGTATCCACATCTTTAAAAGCCTCTCTAATTTCATCATCAGTTTGCAACCCAAATATTCTAAGAAGCGTTGTTAAGGGGAATTTTCTTCTTTTATCAATTTTTACGTTTAAAACATTGGACTTTGCTACATCAAGCTCTAACCAAGCTCCGTATTTGGGTAGTATTTTTACTATAGAAGATACCTTTCCTGTTCCTTTATCTATATTGTCTAAAAAAAGTATACCGTAAGATCTTGTTAATTGGGAAACAACAATTTTTTCAACACCATTGACTACAAATGTTCCCATTTTAGTCATTAAAGGTATTTCACCCATATACTGCTCTGCAGTTTTTTTGTGGTTTGTACCTTCTTTTTTAAGCTCAACTGTTAAATACCAGCCAGCGCTGTATGTTACACCTTTATCTTGGGCTTCTTTATAGGTTAATTCTGGTTTTTCTAATCTGGGGTTACTAAAAGATAATGACCATTCTCTACCAGTATTATCCAAAATTGGATTTACTTCTTTCAATATTTCAGAAAGACCCTCTTGAAAAAACCACTTATAGGAGTCTTTTTGTATTTGCGTTAAATCAGGAAGAGGAAAAGATAAATTACTGTTTGCAAAGGATTTATGCATAAACTTAAGTATATATAAATTAGTAATTTTACAATTATGACACCCAATTATTAACAAAAAACCAAAATAGGGGGTTTAAAACCTTATTATGGCCATATAGCTGTTTTTGTGACGAAACCAACTCTAACAAAAAAGACAGTTTTTGTCAAACAGAAAGCCACGGGAAATATAAATTTTAGGTGTTTTTGTAATAGCAAAGCTAATTGTATTGGGTTTAAGATTACTTAAGTATTTAACATTTTACAAATATTTATTGATATTTGCAATATGTTCCTCTAAAGTTACGGCATAGTGAATTTGTCCGGTATTATCGTGCAAGTAAAAGTAATAATCTGTGTTTTTTGGGTTTATAACTGACTCTACTGAAGAAAACGAAGGACTACAAATAGGTGACGGTGGAAGCCCAACCTTGCCCCGAGTATTATATAAACTATTGGTCTCTAAATCACTTTCAGTTATGTTTTTTTTCCAAAAATCAGGCGTGCAATCGTTTTGTATTAGACATGTACTAAAACTCCCCACTTGATTTGAGAAAAGAGCATATTGAAGGGTAGCGTCAACATCTAAAGGCATACCCAAGTTATATCTTTTTAGCAAAATGCCCGCAACAATACTTTTGTTCTGATCATTCTTTTCTTCTCTCTCTATAATTGAAGCCAATATAATAATTTGTTCTTTAGAAAGATTTCCACTATAAACATTAAATAAATTCTTTGTTTTATTATCAAATTCAGTGAGTTGTCTATTAACTAAAGCTTCAGCACCCGCGTTGACGTCAATAAAATAGGTGTTTGGGTATAAATTACCTTCTAGTTTTTTAGCAAGATTGTAATAGGAGGTTGCATAATCGGAGTTAACAGTGTCCCTTAAGTACAAGGCATTTTGTTCTAAACGCCAACCTTCTAAAAAAGTAACCTTTTTTTGTTCTACACCACCTCTAATACTGTTATATAATTTAGCATAAGTAATATTTGTAGTAAAAGTATAAGTTCCAGCATCAAATTGAATATTTTTATTAAAAAACATATACACCTTAGAAAAAAATATCTGTGTTGGCGATAAATTAAAATCTAATGCTATTTTACTAAGAACCTGATTTTTAGACTCACCTTTACTAACTTCAAAACTTATATTAGTAGGTATTTGTCTATTTAAAAATCTATTATATACGGCATACATAAAAAAAGATCCTAGGGTGAAAACAAGAAGTATTATGATTAATATATACTTAAGTACTTTTGGCATGCAAAAATTCTATCATTCAGAAATATATAAGTCATCTATATTTAACAGTAATATAACATATCTCACCCAATTCGGGTTGGTCCTAAATGGGACCAACCCTTATAAAATAAGGGTTTTAGACCTTTTTAAATATATAATAAGTATTTAGTACCGAAGTTTTACCATCTGAATCAAAAGATTTGATCAAAATCATATTAGATTTTTTTAGTATTTTGAAAATTTCATTTGTTTCTTTTTTAGAATAAATATGCACGTATCTGTATATATTTTTATTTTTCCAATTATAAAAATAATCTCCAATTTCCAAATCTTTTATAGAAATACTAGGTATTTCTTTTTTAAGCTTAATAGAACGAATATCTTTATCAATATTCCATTTGGTAAAAATAAAATACCCACTATTTTCTATCAATGTGGAGATGTGTTTAAACCATAACTTTCTTTGTTTTAAAGAGGGTATATGGTGTGTAATACCAAAAGCTACTACAATAGTATATTTTCCTTTTATATTTTTGACATCAGTAATAATGTTAGAATTTACAAGCTTAAATTTCTTAATATTAGAAAAATTCTTTATAGATATATTTATTAATTTTTCATTATTATCTATTCCAAGATAAGACATATCATCACTTGGTAACACTTGACATATATATTTTAAAAATCTTCCGTTTCCACACCCCAAATCTAGAATAGAAGCACATTTACCTTTTTCCTTTAAATAAGGTAAAAGTTGGTTCCAACCCGGCCAGGGAATATGTCTGGTTCTAGAAAATTCTACTGACACAGATTTGTAAAATTTAGTATCTAAATTGATAATTTCGTTAATTGTTTTAGAATTCATAAGCTAAATTATAGTATTATATATACTTATAGTATTATGCAAAACTTAAATATAAAAATCAAAAAAAATGAAGAGGCGTTTTTAGGTATTGTAAAAGACATTTTAAAAACAAAGAAAGATAGTACTTCTAGTATTGAGAAAATACTTAGAAAGAATCCAGGAGAAAACAGTATTTTATCTAAGGGTGCTGTTATTAAAGCATATTCTTTACTTAAAAACGAATTGAATTTATCTAAAAGTGAGGAACAATTATTTTACAAAAAAATTAGAATGAAAAATGTAAGAACTATTTCAGGAGTAACACCAATTACAGTTTTAACAAAACCCTTTCCTTGCCCGGGCAAATGTATTTTTTGTCCAAACGATGTTCGAATGCCCAAAAGTTATTTATCAGAGGAGCCAGGAGCCCAGCGGGCAGAGGCTAATAGATTCGATCCTTATCTTCAAACCCATAATAGGCTTGCAGCACTTAAAAATATTGGTCACCCAATTGAAAAGGTAGAACTTATAATTTTAGGTGGAACCTGGTCTTCTTATCCCAAACAATACCAGATATGGTTTGTAAAAAGGTGTTTTGACGCTATGAACGATTTTTATAACAAAAATACAGATCTAATAAAACCCAAAATAAGTCAACCTTACAACGAAAAAAATCTTAACCAAAAAAATAATAAAACATACAACGAAATTGTTTCAAAGGCGTTAAAAATACAAGAGGGTTTACAAGAGAGAGCAACATGGAAAGATCTTTTTAAGTCACACACCTTAAATGAAAGTGGTGTAATACGATGTGTGGGTTTAGTTATTGAAACAAGACCTGATGAAATTAATAAAGAAGAAATAATAAACTTGCGAAGGCTTGGTGCTACGAAAGTACAAATAGGTATTCAAAGTTTAAGCGATAGAGTACTAGAACTAAATAAACGGGGACATGATATAAAAAAGACAAGTGAAGCAATAAGATTGTTGCGAGAAGCGGGTTTTAAAATCCAAGGCCATTGGATGCCCAACTTATATGGGTCTAGTCCACAAAAAGACATAATAGACTACAAAAAAATGTTCAAAAACATAAGTTACAAACCCGATGAACTTAAAATATACCCCTGTTCTTTGTTATATACGGCAGAATTAATGAATTATTATAAAAAAGGTCTATGGAAGCCATATAACGAAAAAGAATTATTAAAAGTTTTACAGTTTGTGTTAAAAACAACTCCCAGGTACTGCAGAATAACACGAATGATACGAGATATACCCTCAACCGATATAGTAATAGGTAACAAAAAAACTAATTTTAGACAAATAGTTGAAAGTAGTATTAAACATAAAGTACAAGAAATAAGGTCTCGAGAAATAAAAAATTCTAATGTCAAAATTGAAAAATTAAAAATAAAGGTTACCAGTTATAAAACAAGTAATTCTACGGAAAAATTTATAGAGTACATAACTGAAAATGACAAAATAGCCGGCTTTTTGCGACTTTCTCTACCAAAAGAAAAAACAAAACATTTTATAAGAGAATTAACTAGATCTGCTATTATAAGAGAAATTCATGTATATGGACAAAGTTTGGAAATTGGGGATGAAAAAAAGGGTAAGGCACAGCATATTGGACTTGGAAAGAATTTAATTTATATAGCAATTGAAATAAGCAAAAAGAACAAGTACGAAAAACTTTCGGTAATCTCCTCAGTTGGAACCAGAGAATATTATAGAAAAAGAGGTTTTATAGACGGTAAGCTTTATCAGTACACAAGTTTGATTAGTTAACAAACTCCTTAGAAGAAAGATTATAGGTGTATATAGGATCCTCCGATTTAAAACCAGAGCCATAGAAATACATTTGACCATTGCTAATATCTGCCCAAAATATATCTTTATCTAGGCTAGATATGTTTTCAATAATATCATTTTCATTAAAAGTAATCGGGTCTAGAAAATAGATACGAGTATACTTAGGGTTTTCATAATCACCATGCGTATCCTCTTGTTTAGGTTCAACTACCTTTGCCAAAACGATTTTTCTTTCAAAGTATCCCAAGTACCTAGGATCCTCAAAATATCCACAACCCTCAGCAGTATTTATAACATTCTTTCTCTTTTTATTAGCACTTAAAATCCAAATACTCCCCCAACTACCACAGCCATCTCCTCCACTTGTACGCAACAATATATCATTAGAAAAAGGAAGATAGTCTATTATGCGTGTAGCTGAGTATATACCAGGACTTAACATATAACTAAAATCCAAATTTAGTTCAGAACCACCTGAAGAATTTTTGGATACTGTATAAGAATTTACAAATTCATACATAGCGATAATTTGTTCAGATTTAATCACAGAAATTAATTTATTCCCCTTTTCATATATGTAAAAATCAGACAATAGTTTTTGGTCTATTGGAAAGTTCGTGTCCCATACGTACTCCTCATTTTTTGAAACTTTAGCTACACTATCTCCGTATAACCAAGATAATGTATAAACATTGCCCTCTATTTCTCTGGTAAACATATTATAAGAATCAGCACTTTCTAAATCTGAGGGGGTATCCGTTTGGGGTGATTTAAATTCAGTATCCGAGCTTATGGAAGTTAGTAAAAAGGGATAATTACGAACACTTTTTAAGGCTACATATCCTAATATCAAAAATCCCAGTATTATGGAGAAGATTGAAATTAAAGTTTTATACAAATTTGAAACTATTATTTTTTTCATAAACTGGCTATTTCGCACTAAATGAATTGTTAGCAAAATAGGATATAAAATAATAGTTAATATAATAACAAACTGTATTAACGAGTCTGAAGTAGGATCACCTTTATCAATTAATGATAAAATAAATTGTAGCAATATTCCTCCGGACACAAGTGAAAATACGAAATATGAAAAATATAAAATAAAATATTTTACTGGTTGTTTATTATTTTTCATAATACTTTTACAATGGTACCTTTAATATTTCCTCTTTTTACAATATTTGATGGTATAGATACGTTTTGGCGATTATTATCTTTTAATACAAAATAACTACCTGATTGAACGTCTACCCACCCCGAAGTACTTGAAGTGGTCTTTATACTGGGGTATAAATATTCCTCACTTAATTTATATTTCGTAGTATCTCTGGTGTCTATATATATGCTGTCATTTTCTATTCTTACTGCTTCACGAGGAAGGGCTATTATACGACCGATATGTGTAAAACCAGACGAATCAGTATATACGATCAACTCAGATCTATTTAAAGCAGGCGTGTCCGTTAAAAATTTTCTATATACGAATTTCGATTTATTTTTCATTGCAGGTTCCATTCCTTGGCCACCAACTGTAGATAATCTAAAAAATGAAAAATACAGCAAGATAATATTAAAAAGTAGTATGAGTACTAGAGGATTTTTAAGATATTTCCTAATATCGAACATATTAATAAAAATATAACACACCACAATTAGAAAATCGACGGGATTAAATTAAGCTAAAACAAATCATTTATAACCTCTGCGGCGGGTTTAGCACGTTCAGAAATACTTTCTGACCCTACTTCATCAATTTTAGGATAATGCTTGCGAACCTCTTCCCAAAATTTATCAGCAAGTTGTTGTGAAAATTTTGCATATGAACTTTTTTCAGACTGCTGACAAAGTTTATCTTCGGTTTTTTTAAGTTCTATTAAAACCTCTCCTCCCACTTTTTTAAAATCATTTTCCCACTTTTTAGGGTTACCATCGTATTTCTCATAAATCTCATCAAAAGAGTCAAATAAATCTTTGTTTTTTTTAATTGCGTTTCTGAAGTACTGTTTGTATTTTACGGGCATATACTCTATAAACTTTGATATATTTTTAGTAACTTAAAAGATTATAAATGAAACATTTAAAAAAGAAAGAAATATAATGTAGAAATATAGATTTCAAATAGTTTTATACCTTATAGAAAAAAATATAGTTAAAAAAACATAGAAATTATTATAATAATCTTATAGAATACCCTAAATGGCATTAGCTAAAATATATACTGGGGCAATAGTAGGACTTGATCCTATATTAATAACGGTTGAAATAAACGTGGTTAATAAAGGGTTTCCAAGTTTTGACATTGTGGGGCTGCCCAGTAAAGAAGTAGACGAGTCAAAACTTCGAATAAAATCGGCGATAATTAATTCCAAATACACCTTTCCTGATCATAAAATTATTGTAAATTTAGCTCCAGCAAGCATACCAAAACAAGGGTCTTTATATGATTTGCCTATAGCTATAGGTATTTTAAAGGCTACAGATCAAATAACAGGTGAATTAGAACATAAAATATTTATGGGAGAGCTTTCGTTATATGGTGAGATTAAAAAAATTACAGGTACCGCAATATTAGCAGATCTTTGCAAAAAAAAGAAATTCCATTACTTATACGTACCCAATAAAAACAAAAAAGAGTTAGGAAACATAAAAAACGCGCATATTAAACCTTTTAAGTCTCTAGTAGAAATTATTGAACATTTAGAGGGAATTAAAATAAAGAGCCACTTTATTCCAAAAATTTTGAATAAGGAGCCTAAATATGAAGTACTGCTTGAAGATATACAAGAACAAGAACACGCAAAAAGGGCATTAATAATTGCGGCTGCAGGAAATCATAACATAGCCCTAACAGGACCTCCGGGTACAGGGAAAAGTATGATCGCTAAAGCTTTACAATCAATTTTACCAAACTTACACGACGGTGAAATAGATGAGGTAACACGAATAAAATCAATTATTGGAAATATAGATTCAAATAATAGAATTAGACCATTTAGGTCTCCCCATCATACTATATCAAAAGTGGGTTTAATTGGTGGGGGAAGCAAAATAAGACCAGGAGAAATATCTCTTTCCCATAGGGGGATTTTGTTTATGGATGAATTTAACGAATTCCCACGTTCGGTTATTGAGGCGTTAAGACAGCCTCTGGAAGACAGAAAAGTAGTAATATCAAGAGCAGCAGGAAGTGTTGTATTTCCTGCATCATTTTCACTAGTAGTTGCAAATAACCCCTGTCCATGCGGATATTTAAATAGTTCTATTAGAGAGTGCACATGTACTTCAAACGACATTAGAAGATATCAAAAAAGAGTTTCAGGTCCAATTTGGGATAGAATAGATTTATTTGTAACAATGAAAGAATTTAAAGTTTCTAAAATAAAAATCTCAAAAAAAGAAGATAAGAATTACGGAAATACAACAAAAAGGTATAAAGATTTAATTACAAAATCAAGAGATATTCAAAAAGAAAGATATAAAAAAGAATATTATAAAACAAATGGGGAGCAGGGTAACAAATCAATTCTGAAATATATAAATATATCAAAAGAGGCTAAAGAAACTTTAGATACTTCTTTAGACGGACTAAATATTTCTCCTCGAGGATATTTCAGAATTTTGAAGGTAGCAAGAACTATAGCTGATCTAAGAGGAAAAGGGGAAGTAGGAGAAAACGAAATAGTAGAGGCCATGAGTTACAGAAATAATAAAGATAATCAAATTTGATCTTTCAACCTGCGGGGTTGAAATACTTTACCTAAGAGGTTTGATTTTTTGAGCTAATTAACAGAAATACTTTCTAATATAGGTTTTATGTAGTTTACATAGACACCTTCATAGTTTTTAGGCCAGGAAATTGTATATAAATAGCTGTCCCGCCATCAAAAGTGAATTCTCTATCTGCTGATTGATTGTGTCCATCATACTCAGCACCTTCGTAATTTTTATAAACGGCATGGGATACTTCGGCCACACTAGTAGTATCTTCAACCGGTGTATATTTAGCACTAATCATATCATCAGGAGTGTTTAGAGTTACGCCGTTCAAAACTGATCCTTTTTTGTTTCTTGATACATTTATATATAAACCAAACCTGCCGTCAGCATTCCATGTATAAGAATAGTCCGGAGCGGTGATATAGGCACATTGTTCTTCTGAATCTTCTCCAAAATACTCGGACACTTTAAAAGATAAGGGGTATTTAAATGTTATGGTACACTTTCCGGCATTATAATATTCAGAAAGGGGTTCAAGAGAATTATCTGTAAATTTAAAGGTGGAGAGAATAGATTTTAGAAGGCTTTTTGCAACTTCGCTATCTTCTTCGGGGTATGTAAATGTTATAAATATATTGTGTCCATTCAAAACGGTGTCTTGAGGAATCATCACTTCATCAAGACCAGCAACTTGATATTTTTCAATATCTTCAAGAGTATTAACAGAAGCTACATAAATTCCTTTTTCGCTACTGTAGTAAACATACCAAACTTCATTCGCGAAAGTAGGTCCGTAGCCATCAGGATTGATGTAAATACTTATTTTATATTTAGAATCCTTACCGCTAAGTATTAAATTACTAGAAGGGGAAATGGGGCGTACGAACTCGGGGGGTAGGTTATCTTGAATGGAATCAGACATATCCTTTGGATATTTAAAGGAAAACCCATATTCATCATTCGCATAAGTCTTCCAACCCGCAGTTTCATCTACTGTTGGAATAGGTGTAATAACAGTTGAAGGTACTGGTGGAATTGCAGAAACAGGAACTGGTTGAGGTTTAGAGCCCTTTAGGTAATTCAAAACAAAAACTGTAGCAACTGAGGATAAAACAATTAAAACCAAAGTTACAATAACTACCAAACCCCATTTTACTTTTCTTGGTAGTTTTTGTGTAGATAACATTCTACCTACTCCGAAGTTAGAATTAACATTAGAAGGATCTTGTAATAAAGATTGAACAGATGAATTGTCCTTTTCCATGCTATTCCATTCTCTACTATCAATATTTTATTTGCAACTGTTTTGTATGTCCTACCTCCCTAGGGGGCTAGGACATAAAACATACAATAAAAACAAATTTTAAACTTAATACATAGTTAACGCTATAGTTAACGTAATAATTTCGTAAAATACTGTGTCTTTCAGCCTGCAGGGTTTAGGTTTAATAGACATAATGTGTGGATTTTTTAATGTTTTTTGTAATAGATTGACTTCAAATACCAATACCAGTTTACAAAGTATTCTCTACGTTTATTAGATAATCCTCTGTGTGAATTTAGCTTCGTTTTTATGTGTGTAAAT
>Ga0210057_1002753_pt1 | contig 24892 bp, 29 predicted proteins | sample CryGeyCG2114_010_2_FD_183968 | JGI IMG/M metagenome (GOLD analysis project Ga0210057, IMG submission 183968) | Groundwater microbial communities from aquifer - Crystal Geyser CG10_big_fil_rev_8/21/14_0.10 (SPAdes) (version 2) | ecosystem: Environmental > Aquatic > Deep subsurface > Groundwater ...
AAGATGAAAAGAAACAATTGGCTTTACTGGTCCGTCATCATCAATTTACGGTGTCTGAAGATCAATCCGATAAGGCTCTTCGTAGATTTATTCGACAAATTGGGGTTGAAAATATTGATGAAATGATTGCGCTTCGCACGGGAGATCGTCTGGGATCTGGCGCGAAAGAAACTTCGTGGCGCACCGAGCTTTTTAAAAAACGCTTAGTCGAAGTGCAGAATGTGCCCTTTTCAATTCATGACCTCAAAATCACGGGAGATGATGTGATGAAAGAGCTTGGAATAAAGCCAGGACAAAAGGTAGGTGAAATTATGAAGCAACTTTTTGAAATGGTTGATGATGAGAAGCTGAAAAATGAACGAAAAGAGCTTCTTGTAGAGCTTCAGAAAATTAAAAAAACTGCTGAATAATATACTTCTCTTCATCAATTGAAGTTTCTTCACCATGCCCTGGATATACAGTAGTTACTTTAGGCAACGCTAATATTTGCTCGATCGATTTTTGTAAATCATCCTTGTCGCTATAGGAAAAGTCATATCGTCCAATTCCTGACTTGAATAATGTGTCACCTGAAAAAAGAGCGTTTTCCCTTTCAAAATAGAGACAACAACTTCCCGGTGTATGCCCCGGTGTCTCAATGATGGTGAAGTCAAAATCTTGAAGAGATAATTTACCCGGCTTCATGTTCTCTGTTGATTCTATCGGTAAAACAACAGGATCATATCCCAAAAAGTGACGTGCCGTTTCAACAACACGCTCAAGTAGAAACGCATCATTTTCATGAATGTATAATGGCAATTTCGGATATGACATCTGAATCTCCCCTATCGCCATAATATGATCAAAATGACCGTGCGTTGCGACAATCCCTACAAGTTCAAATCGTTGTGTAATAATCTTTTCAAGAAGAAAATCTGCAGAGTCTCCAGGATCAATGAGAAGTGCTTGCCCCTCTTTTTCCAGAAGATAACAGTTTGCTTGCATCTCTCCAATTGGATAAGGGTGAATATTCATGATTCAATCTACTTTCTCACCTTCTCAAGCCACACTGCAACAGGTGTTGCAACAAACGGTGATGAGTATGTACCGGTAATCGTACCAATAAGTAGGGTACCTGCGAAAAATCGAATCGTTGTGCCGCCGAGAAGAACAAGTGCGAGAAGCATAAACATGATGGTGAAAGAGTTGTTGAGAGAGCGGACCATTGTGTCGGTGAGCGCTTTATTTGCAAACTCTTCAATGTTCCCTTTTCCAAATCGTTTTCGATAATCTCGAATCTGATCGAAAACAACAATCGTGTCATGAACTGAAAATGACATGGTTGTCAATAATGCAGTAACAAAAAGCGTATCAAGCTCTGCGCCAAAAAAATAAGACAAGCCTGAATACAGTCCAACAACAACCAAAGCATCATGGAACAGTGCGACAATCGCAGCAAGAGCAAAATTGAAATTCCGAAATGCATAAGCCACAAAAAGGAGTATTCCAACAATTGCAATTGCTGCGGCAATTGCTGTTTTTCTCAAGGTCTCAGCACCAATTACCGGACCAACGGTCTCACTACGAAGAACTTCAATATTTGTATTAAACTCATTTTCCAAAGTGGTTCGAAGCGCAAGCTCTTTTTGCTCATCGATAGCTTGCAATCTCAATACGTATCCATTGTTCGGTCGCTTTTCAATTTGTATGACTTCTCCTTCATTTTTAGTGACGACTTTTTCCAAAGATTGTTGGTCAATGGCTTTCTCAAATCGATACTCTAGATTCGTGCCTCCCACAAAATCTATAGAATAAGTATATCCCCATTGCCAGATTGCAACCAGCCCAAAGATGATCACCGAGAGGGATATGGTCAGATACACCTTCCAATAGTTTAAAAAGTTTATCATAAGGATTTATTTCTTATAAAAAATTTGTATCAGTCTACGGGTGATCACTATTCCGGTAAACAAGCTCGTTGCAACACCTACAGCCAGAGTTAATGCAAATCCACGTACCAATCCAAACTGAGGTAAAAATTCCCAGTTCAATGGGTTAAATAAAATAAACGCAACAAGAAGCGTCGTAACATTGGCATCTTTGATCGCATCTATTGCTCGACCAAATCCAAGACGAATAGCTGTATCAAATGACTTTCCTTTTCTTTTCTCCTCTTTGATTCGTTCAAAAATGAGAATGTTTGAATCTACCGCCATACCAATCGAAAGAACAAATCCAGCAACACCGGGCAATGTCAATACAATTGGTACCGCTCGAAATATCGCAAAAGTGATTAGACCATATATGAGCAATGCCCCGTTTGCAATCATACCAAGGCGGCCATAATAGGCGATCATAAAGATCATTACCATTCCAAGCCCCACCACGCCGGCTGTTACGCTTCGTTGTACCTCAACAGTCCCGAGTGACGGCCCAACGCTTCTTTGTTCAACCAAATTGATAGAGAGCGGAAGAGCTCCGGAATTTATGGCAACCGCAAGTTGTTTTGCATCTTCTGTGGTAAAGCTTCCAGAAATAACTGCATTTCCATCTCGAATTTCTTGTTGTACGGTAGGAGCTGAAATCAATATGTCATCCAGAAATATTCCTACTTGTTTTTGAATATTTTCTTCCGTAATAGCGGCAAACAGTTTCCCTCCTTCTTTGGTAAACTCAAGCGCTACTCGTGGTTGACCCGTTTGCTGATCAAATGTCACGGTGGCTTTTTTTACGTCTTTCCCTGTCAAGTCGGTAGTTTTTGTCAGATTAAATAATGCAAGACCTGCACCTTCGGTTGATTCAGAATTATCAATTACCGAAAGTTCTTGATCTTCATTGGGTTGTGTTTTAAAGTGAAGCTGGGCTGTTTGACCAATGAGAGTCGAAGCTTGCGCCACGTCATATACTCCCGGAAGATCTACTGAAATTCGATAAATACTTCCGGACTTGACGGTACGAACGACCGGCTCAGATACTCCAAACATATTGACTCGTCGTTCGATAACATCACGCGAAGCGTTCAGCGCATCTTCAAGGTCAGATTGTTTTGTTCCGGAAGTATCAGCTTCAAATACCAAATGACTTCCCCCTTTGAGGTCGAGGCCCAATTGAGTTTTAAATTCTTTGAAGTATCTAAAATTTGTTCCCTGAATATCTATGACTAATGGCTTTATTTCAGAATCTACATTCTGCCCAAACACAGCAAATTTTATCGGAATAGAACCTGGTAAATCAATCCAAAGAATAAGAATGGAGGTAAAGAATATAAGGATGTAACGAATATATTTCATGTGATGCTATATATCAAAGTTCTCTGTTATTAATGATTGTGACTATTCCTGATGAATTATTTTATCAGATCTTCTTCTTGACCCACGAGCATGACCTTTGGTTGACGAAGAAATTTCCATATAAAGGGATCATTATTTTTTTTTCGAAATTTAAGCTCATCTTCGGTCATTACCGTATAATTTATCTCCCATCCAAAATCTTTCTTTGCAATATTCATAATACTTTCTACTTCAGGAACAACTACCACTCCAACAAAAAGAGCATAGATTTCATCTTCTTTAATCGGAGTTCGTTTTACATATTTCATCGACAAAGAAATATATTTTACTTTCCCCAGTTGGCTATGATTTTTAAGAAGAAGCTCAGAAAGAGAAGTTGATTTGGTAAAAATTCTCAAAAATTCATCAAAAAATACGTAGTTTTTGTTTAGGGTATAAAATACTTTGTTGGTTCTCCGTTCTCTTATGAGTACTTTTGCATCATGAAGTATGTCAAGCTCTCGTTTCACTGCATTTACCTCTTCATCAACCATACGCACAATTTCTCGCAGATAATAATTGTCATCAACATGATGAAAATAAAGTTCAAGTATTTTCCGACGTACTTTTGAAGGAATGATTTTTTCTAACATAACCATTGACTCAATATTCAAAAACTAATAAGTAACATCATTTCCAGTTGGGAGAACTTCAATCCAAATCTTTCCTGCAACAAGCTCAATTTCTTCTCCATCTTTATTATAAAATCTCATCATTTCCTCTTCATTGGGTTTTTTCCAACTGCCTTCGATAGCCTTTCCATTTTGGAATACAATAGCTTTGTCTTTTCCTACCAGATCGTACAAAAGATGCTGCCCATGCTCGTATCCATCATTTGCGACAGTTTCATCAGCAAAAACGACTATAACATTTTTTGCAGAAAGCTGTTTATCTGTGTTGAAATCAATATGTTTTTCACCGCCGTTCACTCTCAAATATCTATTGGTTGTTTTATCATAATCCCATTCAACAAGATAATCTGATCCAAGTGAATCGTCCCAAAAGCCAAATTCAATCTTTGATACGATACCTCGGTCTTCTGCTTTTGCGTCACCTTGAAATGTCCATGGTTTCCAATCTTCAGTCCATTCGACACCATCCGCATCGACATTGGTAAGCTCGCGTTTTTGAGCTGCATAAGACCATAATTTTTCGGGATTAGTATAAACAGTATGCTCAGTAGCGCGCCCAGGAAGACGATCATAATCTCGCCACATCTGTGGAAATCCGACACTTCCCAAATTGTCTAAATCATTATAGTTCCACCATTTTAACTTTCTTATTTCTCCGAGTGCATCTGCAGGACCGGATTTATTTGCTCCTCCGACATGGGCATACAGTGGGTACTCTCCGAAACCCTGAAGTAATTGTATGAAGTACATGCGAGCAGATCTGACTGAACCAACAATCTCTGGATTTTCACAATAGTAGATCGTAAGGAAACGAGTAATACCACCTTCTGCCACTGCCTCATGAACTATGTCTGCTCCTGACAATCCCGATTGCGGTCGAGCCTTAACATTGTTTTGAACCATGATTCCCAGTGGGCGACGCGCTTCCCATTTGCCTCGCTGTTCTTCTGAATATAACTGTCCATTCAACGGACAGGGCTCAGTTTTTGGCGCACCGTCTTGAGCACTTCCATCCTCGCCAACCGGCGCTTCGTATGCTACTTTTTTCGTTGAAGCTTGAACTTTGAAGTAACTATATGAAGCAAACGTTGAAAGAGCATAAATCACGACGCCGAGAATAATAAGCATTTTTTTATCCATATCAATTGTTTCGTAAAAAATGATAATTGATTTATTGTAGACTACTATTTATCGATGCGTCAATCAAAATTGATGAATCATGCTCTGACAATCTACAAAAACAGACTCCCTAATTTTCAACCTTTTTTTGTATCAAACAATTAAAAAAAATTTGAACAAAGAATTTTATCATTGTAACCTCTTGCATATGAGGTGTCAATATGATTAAATGACCTCATGCCTAAAAAAACGAAGAAGCACAAGCTTCAAGCAAAGGGGAGAAGAAAGCCTCTTGTGCTTCGTGTTCCTACAATTCAAGAGAATACGGCAATTTCAACTTCACACACCAAGCAAATTACTGATTCTGAAAGAGTGACGATGCCGACTGAACTCAAAAAAAACACTAGGTTATTTGGTGACGTTCGGCAATCGTCTACCATATTCCGACAAGAACTCACCAAGAGTTTGATGATCACCACGGTATTAATTATCATTCAGTTTGGCTTGTTTATTTCTGCTCAAAATAATTACTTTGATATCTCGTCAGTTATTCGTTTTTAATTAATTTGAAAGGGGGTGGGTATATATGGATCAAGTCGAATTTTACGATGTAAAAAACAAAATGAAAGTCTCAGTACCAGTTTCAACCGTTGAAAAAGTAACGTATGAAAGAGAGACAAAAAGTGGAGCAACTCAAATACGTTATGCACTAAAAGCGGTAAAGGATGGTGTCAAACTCACAAAATTTGTTTCAAAAGAAACCTGGGATAGTATTAAAGGATAAAAGCCACTATCCAGAATACTACATCTCATAAAGTCATTTTTATTGAACATAATGTTTACTGAAGATGAAACGTATGAATAATACGGTATTCTGGAAATGGTTTTTTTCTTACACTTTCGTACAAGTGTAGTGTGTTGAGTGGAAATTCTGTGTCAATAGAAATTTTTTGGATCTTCTTTTTAAGATAGAAGTACTGTTGTTTTGATGGAAGTTTGTACTTTGCTACCATAGTGTGAGGGATATATATATCATGCATTTGAGGAGTTTGTGATCCGAGAACAGAAATAATTCTGTTATGAACAGTCTCAATTGTTTTATTCCTCTTGAATGCAAGGTACATTGTTATTCCTTTTTTGACAAACAGCCCCAATCGAGACATCACAAGCTGCGCTTGGTCAAGATCAAATATCGTTTGCTCTATTCCCTCAATCATATCAGGAATCTTATCCTCGCTTCGTTCACCAAAGAAAAATATCGAGAGATGATAATTCTCCTCTGGAATCCAATCAAACTCTGGATACTTATTCTTAATTGCTTCAATCGAAGTTCGAATTTGTTTTATCGACTCATTTGGAATACTTACTCCAAGAAATAATCTCATAAATTGTATTTACTAATAATTTTCAATAATAGAACTTGTTGCAAAGCGTGGCATGAGAGGAACTACTTCTCTTACGGTTGCGCCAATAATAAATGCCTGACTTTGTTTTTTATCCTTTTGTGGATCTCCCTCAGATATTGCAATGACGAACGGATGAATTTTTTCTACAAGCTCTTTATATCCTCTTTCATCTGAAATGTACGGAAGAAGAATTATAGCATCAATATAGGTCAAAGCAGAGAGAATCTCAGCGCGCTCCCTTTGTCTGTGCACCGGTTGGCGATTTTTTTTCCGTTGAATATGTTCATCTGGCTCAAGTGCGACAATTAACACATCGCCCTGCTCTTTTGCTTTTTGCAAAAACGTATGATGACCATAATGAATTAAGTCAAAACACCCGCCTACTAAAATGATTTTTTTTCCTTTACACTCATTGATGACGTTATCAATATCCGCATGTTCCCATATTTTCTTTTTCATATTACAATTATATCAGTGTGCGTATGCGGTCTCATTTATATTTGATGGGTCATCTTCAATTCTTGAAAACTATTAATATATCATAATTTATGATTCTGACTACAGAAATAGATGAACAGAGCCAATCAGCGCTTATCATTTCGCCAAAAAAAACTGCATTTCTCACTCTTCTCACAAAGAAACTTCAGAGCATGAGCGTCGTGACAACGATACGTTCAAAAATGAGCGACGAGCATGAAGCGTATAACTTAATTATTTTTCTCGATTATTCTCTTGTTATTCCATCTGAATTCAAAAACGATCCAGATAAAAAGATTCTTTATATTCTCTTCGATCAAAAAGAACGTGCAACAACTCTAAGCTCATATGTGTACGATCACAAACTAAATCATGTCAAAATTATCAATATTGAATCATCGCTCAAACAGAGTGAAAAAGACATCGATACTATGCTTTGGTTTGTTTTTTCGCGAACATCAGACAGTTATCTGCATATTTATCCTCAGCAAAAAAAATATTCACGAAATGTGAAGCCGGTAAATAAACGCATTACTCTTTGGCAACGTATTCAAGAACCAAAGACACTGATAATCGCGGGAATATTTTGCATTTTTCTCTCCCAAATACTCTTTATCCCCCCACTGATCGCCTCAACTTTTTTTCATTTTAACGCTGCAAAAAATATCTCCGACGATATGCATTCAAGTGCATTTACCTCGTATGGAAGAAGTTCGCTGTATTTGGCAAGCCGAATGTATCAATTTGCTCGACCGTCATATCACTTTCTTTCTATTGCTCTTCCTATTGAAGATCTTTTCCAAATCAACGAATCGGTACAGCACGTACTCGTTTCTCAGAAAAAACTTCGCTCAGATGCAGTGATATTTTTTAATGGTCTGACATTAAAAAATAAATCTGAACAAGAATATCAAAACATGATTTCTGCAAAAAAAAATATCGCAATTGAAACAAAACTCCTCAATGAACACATTCAAATACTGGTCAATAAACTCCCCCTCTGGTCAAAAGAACTAAAAAATGCAAAAGAAACGCTCGAACAATCAAAACATGCTCTTCGATTGGCTCAAGAACTACAACCGCATCTTGACCAACTGCTTGCACAAGACACAGAAAAAAAATATCTTCTTCTTTTTGCAAACAACATGGAGCTAAGACCAGGAGGTGGATTTATCGGATCACTTGCCATTCTCAGAGTGAAAAATTTCACCATTCAAGAACTAGAACTGTATGACGTATATGATGTCGATGGTCAACTACTCTCTCATATCGACCCACCAAAACCGATATCAAAGTTCCTCAATCAAACCCATTGGTTTTTGAGAGATTCAGCTTTTACCGGAGACTTTGTCGTTAATTTCAAGGAAGCAGAGTATTTACTCAATCAAGAAATCAAAGAATCAAACTTTGATGGAGGAATGCTTATCACCACAACTGGCGTTCAAAACCTTCTAAAATCTGTCAAATCTCTCTATATTCCTGATTTTAAAGAATCAATAAACTCAGACAATTTCTATATTAAAGCGCAGCTGCATGCAGAAGAAGCTTTTTTTCCGGGTTCCCAACAGAAAAAAAGCTTTCTCTCCAGTGTTGCAAATCAAATGTTATTTGGTCTTCACGATGCTTCAATGCCAATAATTCTCAAAGAACTTGAGCGGTCACTCGATACTAAACAGTTTGTCTTATTCTCAAATGAGCCAGATATTCAATCATTATTTGAAAAAAATTATTGGTCGGGTCGAATTCTCAAACCCTCTTGTTCGCTTTCTGATGCGCTCCATTGTATTCCAGATTATTTATTCCCCCTTGATGCAAACCTTGGAGTAAATAAGGCAAATTTCTTTACTAGTAACCCCATGGAGTTGAAAGTGAGTATTGATGCACTAGGAAGGATCACAAACACATACAAGGTCAGGTACACCAATGATTCTCATAAAGGCGTCTTTCCAGGTGGAATCTATAAAAATTATTTTCAACTCCTCGTGCCGCCAAACTCATTTGTTGATTCCATAACGGTTGATGATGTAATTATTGAGGATTATGATGAAACAAATTTTGAAAATAAAACCGTTGGATTTTTGGTATCAATTGAGCCGCAACAATCCAAAACAGTAGAAATAACATACAAGCTCCCCACAACCATCGTGTCGGGAAGTGGGACATATCAACTCATTCTGCAAAAACAGATTGGCTCACAAAATTCTGACTTTAAGTTTACCTTTTCCTACCCAAAAAATATGACTATTGCGCGGCACAATCTTTCTCCTCTTGCAGAGGATAATGAAATCATCTATAATACCTCAATTTCATCTGACCGAATATTTCTCATTGAATTTAATAAACAGTAAATTTGTTGATCTAAATAAAACTCAGGTCAAGATGAAACACCTAAGTTAATTATTACCGAACATTTCCATGGATCAGAAAGAAACAAAAGAAAAAATTATAATGAATGCAACGCTCAGAGAAATCACAGGAAAACATACACGATCTTTACGAAAAAATGGAATTGTTCCTGCAAATATTTATGGAAAAGGATATACTCCTCAAACAATCTCACTTGATAAAAAAGAATTTATCGATACATTTAAAGCTGCTGGTGAAACAAATGTCGTGTATGTAAAAGTTGATGGGAAGGAAATTCCTACGCTGTTTAGCGAAATACAGATTCATCCAACCAATCAAAGCGTGCTTCATGTAGATCTTAAAAAGATTGATCTCAAGAAAAAGGTAGAAACACAAGTCCCATTTGTAATTTCAAGCTTATCAGAAGCTGTTGAAAAAAAACACGGCATACTCTTGACTCAGATGACGGAGGTCACCATTGAGGCATTACCTTCAGACATTCCAAATAATATCGCTGTTGATATCTCAAATATGAGTGAGATCGGGGATGTCATCAGAATTTCTGACTTACCAAAATCAACCTCATACGAGATAAAAGAGGAACCAGATCGAATTATCGTATCCATAACCGAACATAAAGAAGAAGAACTTGTTCCAGAAACAGTGTCTGAAGAGCCAGAAATCACTGGTGAAGTTGTAGGAGATGGAGAATCTTCAGAAGATACCACTGATCAAAATACAAGCCTCTCTGGCGAAAACAAAAAGGAATGATGGTATAATCTCTCATATGAAGACACTTTCAGTCATCGATACTCCCTTGCATATTGGGAAGTCAGTTGAGCTCTACGGATGGGTCGAAACTAAACGTGATCATCGTAAAATAGTATTTCTTGATATTCGTGATCGAACAGGTATTGTTCAGGTTATTGGCGATGAACGGATGAAATCAGTGACACCTGAATCGGCAGTACTGATTAAAGGACTCGTCAAAAAACGACCAGAAAAGCTCATTAATCTCAAAATTCCAACCGGAAAAATAGAGATTGAAGCCCAAGAATTTGAGGTTCTAAGTGCCGCAAACGCCCTCCCCATGCCGATAGACTCTGATGGGTATGAAATTGATGAGGAAGTAAGACTGAAGTATCGATATCTTGACCTCCGCAGAAAACGGATGGCAAAAACATTACGTCTTCGATCTGATTATTTCCAAGCGTTGAGGAGTGAATTATATGCACAAAAATTTACTGAAGTTGAGACACCCATGCTCACCAAGTCTACAAAAGAAGGAGCTCGTGATTTTCTTGTTCCTTCCCGCCTTCAGCAGGGAAAATTTTATGCACTGCCACAATCGCCCCAGCAATATAAACAACTTTTAATGGTCGCAGGAGTTGAGCAATATTTTCAGTTTGCACGCTGTATAAGAGATGAGGATTTACGTGCTGATCGAGGATTTGAGCACACACAACTTGATCTTGAAATGAGCTTTGTAACTCGAGACGAAGTAATGGCAACTGTTGAAGAAATTGTCAAAAAAGCAGTTCAACACGTTGGGGGAAAATTGCAACATAACACGTTTCCAATAATTAACTACGCTGACGCAATCAAAAATTACGGCGCAGATAAATTTGATCTGCGATCACAACAGGAAAAAGACGAAAATATACTCGCATTTGCTTGGGTGGTGAATTTCCCCTTTTTTAAAAAGGTCAATACCGATGATACTGCCGAAGTAAGAGATGGAAAAAGCGGATGGACATTTACTCATAATCCGTTCAGTATGCCGACAGAAGAATTTCTTTCATCACATCTTTCTGGTAGTCATGTTGATAAAATACAGACTACTCAGTATGATCTTGTTTGCAACGGATATGAGGCTGGAGGAGGAAGTATTCGGGCACATACTCCAGAAATTCTTGAGGCAACATTCAAAATTATGGGATACTCAAAAGATGAAACCGAGGAACATGTCGGACATATGCTTGAAGCGTTTAAATATGGAACTCCTCCCCATGGAGGAATCGCACTCGGTCTTGATAGACACGTGATGATATTATCGGGTGAAAATTCTTTGAAAGAATCTATCGCTTTCCCAATGAGCTCTGGTGGAAAAACTGCAGTAATGAATGCTCCCTCAAAGGTAGCGGACTCTCAACTTGCAGAACTGGGGATTTCAGTTACTGAGAAATAGGCTGCACTCCGCTTTGATTAACGGTTATAATAACGACATGCCATTTCGATTCACCTTTTTCTTTATTATTACAACGCTTTTTTTTTTATTTTCCCCCGGTCAAAATCTCTATTTCCAAATCATCGCATTTAATCGAGAACTCTTTTTTCAAAAATACGCTACTCCTTCAATTACAATTCATCCCATTCCCTATGTAAATTCTGATGTGAGCCCTTTTATATCTGCACAGGGAACATATATTGTGGATCTGAACTCATACACTCCCATTTTCAAAAAAAATTCTGATAAACATTTTTTCCCCGCATCAACAACCAAAATTATTACCGCTCTTGTTGCTGCAGATGTATACCAACCAGAGGATGTCATTACCGTATCAAATGTATCTGTTGAAGGGCAAAAAATGGATCTCATCGAGGGAGAACAAATCACTGCAGAAAATCTCCTCTATGGAACTCTTGTCCACTCCGGAAATGATGCCGCATATGCCCTTGCAAATTTCTATGGATTTGACGCCTTTATTAAGCTTATGAATATCAAAGCCCAGAAACTTGGTATGAAAAATTCATATTTCACCAATCCTGCAGGACTTGATAATTACCGGCAAAAATCGACACCTTATGATCTTGCTTTAGCAGGTCGCGCACTTATCGAAAATCCATTTCTTCGTAAAATGGTTGGAACGAAAGAAATAATAATTTCAGATACTGAATACTCAATTTTTCACAAATTGACCAATGTCAATAAATTGCTCGGAGAAATTCAAGGATTGGGCGGTTTAAAAACAGGATATACTGAAAATGCAGGCGAAAATCTCGTAAGTTTTTACCGTCATGAAGATCATGATTACTTAATAGTTGTTATGAATAGTGAAGATCGATTTTTTGATACTACGACACTCGTAAATTGGATTAATGATAATGTAAAATACCTCAGTATTGATTCGTCCTGACTTCGTGAACAATCAACTACTCAATAAGATAGTCATCGCGCACCGCCGAAACATACGCTACAAATTCATTGTTTCCTAAAAAAACATATACCGGTTGAACATATTCTTGATAGACTGCAGGATCATAATATGCCAAAAAGACCTTTTGAACTTTAATCTCTCCCAATTTAGCTTGAGAAGAAACAACAACTCCCTTCCCTTTTTTCAAGTCCTCCCAAGCCTGCTGGGCTGATCGAAGAGGGTACAGTCCTATCTGATCTTCAGATCGATCAAAGTATTGAACCTGTGCCTTGATCACCTTAGTCTTATTTTCTCCGATCAAAAACATGACATAGTGTTGGCTATTGTAATATGACGAAGATACAACCGGAAGTCCGTTTTTATCCGGAAGGAAAAAATCTACTTCAACAATGTTTGCACTTTCCGATGATTTTAAGGGAATAATTTCGTTTGTTTCTGGATCCAAACGCATATACTTAATATTTCGTTCGCCTCGAGCAAGCTCTTCGGGATATCTGCCCATTGCAGACATGTAAGTCGCAGCTTCATTGAACAGTATTGTTTCTGCAACGGGTAGCGTTGGAGGCGTCACGTTGTCATCATGCGTGATAGTGTATGAATACGTATAGTTGAACGTTTTGATATCTATCGTGAGTTTATTCTTTCCATCATTAAAAATCGCCATCTTGTCATCCAATCTATGCTGAGTAATATCAGTATCAAACCCCGCAGCCTTTGCCATCAAATAAATTTTTGTAAGAAATCCAAATGAAGCGGTTTTTTGTGGTAAAAAATAAACTTCCGCCGCTGACGTTGCCTCTTCAAAATTTGGCGTCCCATCAAGCGTATCGAGAACAAAAGTATATTGGTCAGATTTTTCTATATCTTCCGTAAGCGGGGGCTTAATTTTATCAAAAACTGGATCGTACGAAACCAACGCAGATGTTGTAGTTGTCGTCACCTTTTGACTACTCAGGTAAGTAAATAAAAGTTTGACGCCAAAAAAAAGAATTAATAGAACGAGGAGAACGATGACCAGTACCGGTGCGAATCGTCGGGAGTAATAATTTACTTCGGTTAAGGTCATACAGTTATGATAGCAGAAAACGTGCACCTTTGAAGCGAGTCAAAAATTGAATCACCTTCAGTGAATGGTATAATGTACTTTCAGGAATAATCTAAACCAGGGGTGGCGGAGTGGCCAATCGCAATAGACTGTAAATCTATCGGGCTTGCCCTACGGGGGTTCGAATCCCTCCCCCTGGACAAGAGTAGTAGCAGTAGCGTATCATAAACGGTTGGTATTTAAGAGATGGCAAAAATATAGAAATCAAAAAAAATAAAGATGAGGTTCTTGAGTTAACAAAAAGAGTTCATCAACTTGAGATAAAAAATGAGAAATTAGGGAAAGATTCTGGGATCGAACCCGGTGACAGAAATGCGTTATGAAGACGATACTCGCCAAAATAATGAAAAAAAAGAAATACTTCTGTTTAAGCACACATATCGTTCTCACGCATGGAGCCTGCCTGGTGGGTATCTAAAGTCAGGAGAACACCCACGAGAAGCGCTCGAACGGGAAATAACAGAAGAATCTGGTTTGGTCGTCAGCATAGATGAATCGCTTAAGACACGTACCGCCCGAGAATCGCATCGACTTGACCTTTGTTACACAGGTATCTTGATTGGTGGAGATTTTGTTCCGACACACGAAGTATCAGATTGTGGATTCTTTTCTCAAGATAATCTTCCTCTTCTTCGCACGAATCAAGTTTTTTTAATTGATGAAGTATTAAAATCAACTTTTTCAAAAAATCATTTGCAATCCTAAACTTGGACATAGAAAGTTGTAATATGCTCCAATTTCTAGACACTCATACGTGAAAAACTTTACGCTCTCAGCTAAATCTACAACTGATATACTCTACTTGAGCTAAATAAACTACTATGAAATTCATCTTTCAAACAATGCCTGCGTATGGACACCTCAATCCTATGCTTGGTGTGGCAAAGGAATTAACAAATCAAGGTCATCATGTTTTGATCTACAACACAAAAGAGTTCAAAAGCAAAATAGAAAATGTTGGGGCAGAATATAAAGAAGTCCCATTGAATGACGCAACGCTCAATGTAGATAATTTACGAATTCTGCATAACGCACTCACTATCGCAGACTTCAGCCTTCGCGCAACAAAGCTATTGGTTGATCCGCTCATAAGTGAAATTGAAAAAGAAAAGCCAGACTGCCTGATTCATGACTCGCTGAGCTTATGGGGAAAAATTGCAGGGATTAAAACACAGGTCCCGACCGTGTCTTTAGTACCAAGTATGGCAATTAATACCAGATTGGTATTAGGTCAAACACCGCTTCTCCTTGACGATTATGTACAAGCCTTTTCTCATCCGCATACTTTCTTCACTATTATTGACCAATTTCACAAATCATATACAAAAAGAGGTCTTATTCCTCCCTTTTTCTTTGATATGTTTTCAAACGTTGAAAAGCTAAATATCATCTTTACTTCGCGCCAATTTCAGCCGCTTGAACATAGTTTCAATGATTCGTACAAGTTCGTTGGGCCGATTGTATACGATAGAAATGAAAAACAATCAGAAATAGTGACAAATAAAGATAAACCACTGATTTATGTGGCACTTGGCACTGTTTATAATGATAATCTCGTAACATACCGATCAATTATCTCGACACTAAAACAAGTTGGATATGAGTCGTATGTATCGATTGGCAAATATCTCAAGCCATCTCAGCTTGGAGATATTCCATCAAACGTACATATTGCACCCTATTATCCTCAACTTGAGATGCTCAAAAAAGCATCGATTTTCATAAGTCACGCTGGAATGAATAGCGTCAATGAAAGTTTGTACTTTGAAGTACCTCTTCTTATGCTTCCTATTATTCAAGAACAGAAGATAAACGCAGTAAGAGTCGAACAATTGGGGGCAGGAGTATATTTCAAAAAAAAGCCAATAGACATTCCTCTTTTAATAGAATCTATCAAATCTCTTCTTAATGAATCAAGGTATGCAGTAGCTGCCGAAAAGGTCGGCAAAGCTCTGAGGTCAAGTGGAGGAGCTAAAAAAGCAGTTAACCATATATTAAACTACATTTCATAGTTTATTATCATTTCAAGAATATCGTATATTTAGATTACTTATTATTCTTTCTTTCCTTTTTAAGTCCACGAACTCGTCCATTGGTCTTTCTTTTCAACAATGATGGTTTCTTCTTCGCTTGTTTATTTTTTTTGATCATACGCACGAATAATATTTTTTTCTAACAGAGGCTGCTATCAATTAAAAATTGATTATGAGTTTGGGCTTTTCTTAGCCTTTCGGGCTTTTTGATCTGCTTTTCTGTTCTCAACTCTTTGTTCACTTCTTAATTTGATAGCAGCATATTTATCGAGTCGATTCTTATTTGTGATATCTACTTTTTTTTGACATTCAGGATCAGGACAGACCATCTCTGTATTTATTATCACAGAGTCATCTATCTTTTCTTCCCAAACTTTAGACACCACTCGTTGTGTTCCACATCGAATGCATGGACTATTAGTTTCGTTTATCATAAATGCAGGTTATTTTTAATAACTTCTTCTGTCTCCTCGAGAGTTATCTCTATTATATCCCCCACCACCTGTTCTGTTTTCTCTTGGTTTTGCGATGTTAACGACGATTTTTCTTCCTTCTACTTCTGTGCCATCCAGCTCAAGAGCTTTTTGTGCATCTTCCTCGTTTTTGAATGTTACAAATCCAAATCCTTTTGATCGACCAGTATCGCGATCGATAATAACGACTGCTTCTACTATTTCTCCGAATTTGGCAAATAGTTCTGCAAAGGTATCATTATTAATTGACCATGGTAAACCTCCGACAAATAATTTATTTTTATCCATATTTTATATATGCACCCCCTTTGATTGTGTGTAATTTCTTAATCATCTACGTTTCGTCCAATATGCTCGTTTTTTGGTATTCTGATCTAAATAATGCGCTTCCAAAACCTTGATTCTACTTCCGGAAAGCATTGAATTATTCAGAGCCTTGATTGCTTTTGCGGTATGTTCATCTGAATCCATCTGAATATAGCCGTAGTTTGAATTTTTTTCAAAATTTGCAGTTCGGACTATTTTTAGAGATACTACCTCGCCTATTTTCATAAAGACATCTCGAAGTTGATCGTCTGTGGTTGTGTCAGATAATTTTCCTATGTATATTTTTTTAGCCATATGTAAATCGTTTTTGTGAGAAGTATTATTGATTAGGAAGAAATATGTTTCTTGACTAATCAGCAAGCATTCAAACTATTGAGCATATGAACAGTATACACTACTTTATGGGTATCGTGTGAGATTCCGTCTTTGACCCTATTGATCGGCACAATCTGAAATGGCTACGCATTCAGAGTATGAATACGATAAAATAGTATTAATCTAAAAGAATCCAATTTGCTTATCGTTTATGCATTCACCACTTTTTGACAAATTCAGGATATTTTTTGCTCGTCGTATTGCAATAATCATATTTCTTGTGTTGTATGTTTCGGTTGCGCTAGCAGTGTACAAAGATTTTGGCGCATCGTTTGATGAATTTATGGTGTATACACGGGGGGACTACTTCTATCATAAAGTTGTTGGAAACGATCCATATCTCCAGAAAGGATTTGTTGTCCGAGACACGGACAATTATGTACTTCATTACTACAATAGCACCTACCCCGCTCTCCTTTATGCGATTAATGATTCTCAATCATACGAGACATATCATCTCTTAAATATTCTATTTGGTTCCATTATATTTATTGCATTGTATGAAACTCTTCTTGTAACCTACAAAAAATGGTACTATGCAATTCTTGGGCCCGTATTACTCCTACTTGTACCACGCTTTCTCGGACATATACCAGCAAATCCAAAAGACGTACCCTTTGCAACAGCGTATATGGCAACTCTCTTTGTCATACTCATTCGTCGATCACTATCACCGTTTTTACGCGTACTGTTGCTTGGGTTTTTTATTGGGATCACTGTTTCACTCAGATTTGTCGGCTTTACTCTTGTCATTATTTACTTTGTATTTATGCTCTTTGACATTGCTCAAAAAAAAGAGATGATCAAACAAGTCTGGGAGGCAATTCTTGAATCCATTATTATTTCTGCATTGTCATTTGCAGTACTGATGACGTCACTTCCATATATTGGAGCAGATCCATACAACCATACGATCGAACTTCTTAAAGTGAATAAAAATTATCCCTGGCTTGGCACCATGCGTTTTTTTGGAAAATCATATACGAAAGATTCATTTCCTCTGCTCTACACACCTTTATGGATATTGATATCAACGCCAGTTTCAATTTTACTTCTGAGCACCATTGGATTTGTCAGATCGTTCTTTGGAAAGATAAACAAACTTCAATTACTTGTTCTTATATCGCTTATTGTTCAATCATTTTTTTATTTTATACTAAAACCCTTTGTGTACAATGGAGTTCGTCATTATCTTTTTATTCTTCCCCATTTGGTACTTTTGGTTATCATCGCAATAGTATCCATAAAAAAATACGCTCGACTTTTCAAAGCACTTGTTGCCTTTCTCATCATTGATGCCTGTTTCATCATATTTATGTACATTCAACTACATCCCTATGAATATACCTATTTCAATCCAATCGTTCATTTAGGATACGACGTAGATCGAGATTTTGACTTTGATTACTGGGCGGCATCTGATCGTAAGTCACTCGAATGGCTAAAAAACAATACAATCCAAGCGGCTCCAAAAATATTCATGTGTTCTGATTCTCCATCTCTTCAAATTTACTATCCAGAGGCAATAGATGTGAACAAGTCAATTCATTCTTCAGACTATATTATCTGCAATGATAATGGAATGCTTGAAAAAATATTGAAGAATTCTTCAGCAAAAATTATCTATCAAGAAAAGAAGGGAAACATCATCTATAACACCGTACTAAAAAATAACTCTACGCCCTCATTCTGATCCGATCTACAAGAAATGATAAAATTACGTGCTAATAATTGATTAGTTACCCATTCAACTCTCATAAATATCACGACACTTTAGATTGAATAGATTACATCTCCGATTATGTTTATCAAACAAGTGTATAAATTAACGAATAATATAAATCAATTGAGAAATGGGACAGAACAAACTTCTTATCAAATGAAATTAATGTTCTAAGACTAACTATATTACTCCATCAATAAATACATACACGAAACTGTCTTCTCGGTGTTATTCTCAAATAACTACATAATAAATTGTACTTCCGTATATAAAGGATATACAAACCAAATTAAATATATTTCATAGCGTTCTAATGAGCTTTCATACACTGAATATGTATCTTGACATTTGATATATCATCTGCGTATAGTAGATAATGAACTTTATTATTAATTAAATTACCTTTAGTATGAACAGGCTTAAAAAGCCATTGGCAAGTATTCTACTTATCATTTTGGCAGCGGGAGGGGGAATTACCGGCACATGGGCGTATTTTACAGCCACACGAACAGCTGAAACAAATACCTTCACAGCTGGAACTCTTGACCTCAATGTCGCAGGCGACAGTATCGCCAATAAACCGTTTGTTATCACCAATATGGGCGCAAACGCAAACATCTCCGGTACGCAGGACTGGACTATTACAAACACCGGCACTCTTCCTGGCCGACTTCTTGTCCGTATCACCAATCTTGACAACCAAGAGAATGGGTGTAATGATCAAGAAGAATCAGTTGAAACGACCTGTGCCAATGATACCATCGGAGAGCTCGGGGGTGTTGTCACACTCAATGTTGCACTTGACGACGTTGATCAAGTTGCTTCCACATTAACAAATGCTGATGTACTTGAGATCGGTGATGAATGGAATGACACCGTAACACCGGTCATTATGCAACCAGGGGACACGCATGTCATTACTATGCATTGGGCAACAGATGAAGACTCCTATGGAAATGAAATCCAAAGCGATTCATTAACTTTTGACACTGTTTTCCAATTGATCCAAGCTATTGATGGTCCAACTCCCGCAAATAGAGGAGTAACCAATCAATTTGGAGACCTATAAACAATCTCATTTCGTTGAATAATTTTTGAAAGGGGAGGAATTATTTCCTCCCCTTTCTCATAATATGAATTACCTGCGTCCAAATGAAAAATATTCAAGCAACTCTCAATAGCATTTCGTATATATTCTTTATTCTCCTTGCTATAGTTGCTTTTTTTAGTGTATCTGCAAATACAAGTTTGCTGGGAAATTATAAATCATTAGTTGTTCAGTCTGGATCAATGGAAAATACAATCATGACCGGTGACATCATTCTGATCAAGGCACTTTCGCAGTACAATAAAAATGATGTTGTTACCTTCAAAGAGGCAGATGAACGCATTGTGACCCATAGAATAATCAAGGTTCAAGATGATTCGGATAATACAGTTTTTATTACAAAGGGAGATGCAAATAGATCAATTGACAATGATACGGTCAAACCAGAACAGATACTGGGAAAAGTCATGTTTGTCATACCAAAAATCGGTTTTCTCGTCGCGTTTGCAAAGTCTCCATTCGGTCTTGTAGTTCTAATCTTGATTCCTGCAACACTCCTGATTGTTGATCGAGTGATTAAATTGTTTCAAAAAAGAAAATGAAAGTTCAAGTAAACATATGTTAAATGTCAGAACTCAGATCATGCTCATCGCCATGATAACGCTTGGACACTGGTTTCTTCAAACGGGACTCACCAGTGCAGATCTGGTAGCAGAACGAAAAATTGCTGGCAATCAATTTTCCATCACAACGCTTTCATTTGTAAATATTAATACAGCAAATTTTTCGCAACTTGTCAATTTTTTCACCACTGAAGGGATTGTTCCGGGAGGGTTTGATGCCAAAACGGTACGCATTGAAAAGGATGGAGAGCTTGACGTGAAGTACTCGCTTCAAACGGTCAAACGAGGTGGTGATAGCGCCTTCTGCAACAATCTTAAATTAAATATTGTCCGTCGAGATTTGACAGAAGTTTATAACGGAAATTTGATGGAGCTTTCTATTCAAGACACCCTTCAAGAGGGTGATCTCGAAGAATGGGTCGTTTTTTTGAGCCTCAACGCGAGTGATGAAAGCTTAAAGTTAAAAGACTGCAATTTTGACCTCTATATGCGCACCTATCGCAATGATCCCGGTGAAAATCTGACGGGTATTCACGCAACACGCACGTTAAAAAGCGATATTACGAGTGGTACTTGGTAAATCTTTCGTATAATAAATGCATGCCTCCGTCAGCATTATTGTCTTTTAGAAATTCCAGGCTCTACATAGTCTTTCTTATCTGCTTTACATTTAATGTGCTTATTTCCCTTTTTATTGGAAATGGGTTCATGGGGAAGTTTTTTGTTTTTGTCAATATTTCAAGTTCTATGTCTCCTACAATAACAAAAAATGACCTGATAATCGTTCAAAAAATGAACCCCGACCAATATGCTGTCGGAGATATTATCTCGTTCAATTCAAATAGATTTGAGCAAGATGGGGTCATTACTCATCGTATTGACTCAATTGAAAATGGTCAGTTTATTACTAAAGGTGATAATAATGCAACGCCTGACGCGAAGCATGTCATTCCAATTCAAGTTAAAGGTTCTGTGATAGCAATTATCCCCTATTTAGGTTTTTTTACCAGTTCAGTAAATACAATGATTGGGAAAGTATTATTTTTAATTATTCCAATGCTCATAATAATCATTACTGAATTAAAAAATATTCAAAACTATGGAACCGGTTAATATTCTTGAAAATGTTCGAAAATTATTTAATGCTATTATTGGACTTCTTCTCACACTATTCCCTTCAGTTGTCTTGATCATAAGTACGATCCTGTTTATTTTTCTTGCGCTTGTATTTATCTTCCTGACTGGAACAACACTCTAAAACAAGCCCCCCCGATCAATCGGGGGGGCTTGTTGACAATTGGCGTAAACGCGAGAATTACATCATTCCCGGCATTCCACCACCCATTCCTCCCATACCACCACCGGAAGCAGGCGCATCCTTTTCAGGAAGATCTGCTACCAATGCTTCTGTGGTAAGAATTGCTGCTGCAATTGATTCTGCATTTTGTATTGCGGTTCGCACTACTTTCGCAGGATCAATAATTCCTTTTTTAATCATGGATCCAAAATCTCGATTTATTGCGTCAAATCCATAATCCGGATCATTTTTCTCTTCGACACGATACATGACTTGACCCGGGTCCATACCACTATTTTGAGCTATCATTTTGATCGGCTCACCCAGTGATTTATAGACAATATCAACACCAATCTTTTCTTCATCAAACTTCATCTTTTTGCGAAGCGCTACAAGTGTTTTTCGTGCCTGAAGATAGGTTGTGCCTCCGCCTGCGACAATGCCTTCTTCAAGAGCTGCTTTGGTTGCTGCAACAGCATCATTTACTCGTTCTTTCTTTTCTTTCATCTCGACTTCAGTTGCTGCTCCTACCTTTATCACGACCACTCCACCTGCAAGCTTGGCAAGTCGCTCCTGCAACTTTTCTTTGTCAAAGTCTGAAGTTGATGCATCCTTTTCCTTTTTGATTTGTCCAATGCGGGCTTTCAGTGCTGCCTTGTCACCTTTTCCCCCAACGATTCGGGTATTTTCTTTATCTGCCCAGACCTGATCTGCACGACCAAGGTCTTCGATTTCAACATTCTCAAGTTTCTTTCCGATATCTTCTGAGATAACAGTTCCGCCAGTCAAAATGGCGATATCTTCAAGCATCGCTTTTCGTCGATCTCCAAAGCCAGGCGCCTTTACAACCAGTGTATTAAATGTTCCCCGAAGTTTATTGACGACAAGTGTTGCAAGAGCTTCTCCATCAACATCTTCTGCGATGATCACAATATTTTTTGACACTTTAACAACTTTTTCCAAGAATGGGAGCATGTCAGATACTGCTGAAATTTTCTTGTCAGTGATCAATATATATGGACTTTCAATTTCTGCTTCCATTCTATCTGGATTGGTCACAAAATATGGCGATGCATATCCTCGATCAAACTCCATTCCTTCTTTATGCTCACTTTCCATTTGGAGACTTTTTCCTTCTTCAACCGTCACCACACCATCTTTTCCAACTTTTTTAATTGCCTCTGCAATAATTGTTCCGATTTCTTCATTTGCAGCTGAAATAGTTGCGACCTGAGTAATCTGGGCGATATCATCGGTTGGAATTTTTCGTGCCATCTTTTGCACCTGTGCGACAACCTCTTCGACCGCCGCGTCCATTCCGCGCTTCAAAATCATTGGATTTGACCCTGCAGTGATGTTTTTAATACCATGATTCACCATTGCCTGGGTTAGAAGTGTTGAGGAAGTAGTTCCATCCCCTGCTACATCATTTGTTTTTGATGCAGCTTCTTTGACCATTTGTGCACCCATGTTTTCAAAAGGATCCTCAAGTTCGATTTCTTTTGCAACGGTCACCCCATCGTGTACTACAGTCGGTGCTCCCCATTTTCGATTTATCCCGACGTTTCTTCCGCGTGGTCCAAGTGTGGTAACAACTGCTCGTGCTAACTGGTTTACTCCGCTTGAAAGTTTCTGTCGAGCATCATCTCCGTAGATAATTTGCTTTGCCATAAATACATGTAATAATTAATAATAAAATTTAAATTGAAAGTTAGGACACTACTGCCATAACGTCTTTTTGCTCAATAAGGAGCCATTCTTCTGTTCCAACTTTGATCTCATTTCCGCCCCATTTTTTGTAAATGACATGTTGTCCTTTTTTGACAATCATCTTACATTCACATTTCTTTTCATCTTTGCAACAAGGCGAACCGTCGCCGACTGCCATAACTTCTCCCATTTGAGGTTTTTCTTTGGCTGTATCAGGAATGAGAATGCCCGACGCAGTCATTGCTTCAGCTTGAAGCGGTTTTATCAAAACATAATCAAAAAGTGGTTTGATGTTTTGTTTGGATGCCATAAATCTGTTATATTAAACTTATAAAGAGAATTTATTAATGGTAAATTTATAACTAAATTTGCTTGTTTTGTCAAGTGCAATATTTGTCTGCTAATTATATGGATGGCCAAACCGCTTTATCTGAGATTACAAAGCTAAAAGAGAAATTGCAATCAGTGCAGATGCCTGCTAACCTGCAACAAAAGGCTCTTGAGCAGATTGAACGGATCAATCTTTCATTGAGATACGGAGGAAATCTTTCACACTTGGATATTATTGAAAAATATATTGACTGGATCGTCTCTCTTCCCTGGTTTACGGAAACCAAGGATGTAATTGATATTGTTGCAACAAAGCAAATACTTGATAAAAATCATTTTGGTCTTGAAAGAATCAAACAACGAATACTCGAATATCTCTCAATTTACAAACTTCAAAAAGAAAAGCTTGGTTCCAATGCGATTCATACTCGGTCACTTTTCTTTGTTGGTCTTGCCGGAACGGGAAAAACTACCTTTGCGCTCTCTCTTGCTGAAAGCTTGGGAAGAAAATTTATGCGTATTCCGTTTGGAGGTCTTGCATCTGCACGAGATTTGCGTGGTCAATCAAAGTTGTCTCCCGAATCTGAGCCCGGTAAAATCATCCAAGCGTTTCGTGAGGTTAAAGTAAAAAATCCAGTCATTTTACTTGATGAACTTGATCGTATTACCCCAGGCGCGCGAGCTGAAGTCATGGGAGTACTCCTTGAACTCCTTGATCCAAATCAAAATATGCACTTTGTAGATTATTTCCTCGATTATCCGTTTAGTTTGGAAAATGTACTATTCATTGCGACCGCAAATAATACCAATAATATCGCGCCTCCCGTTCTTGATCGTCTTGAAATTGTTCAAATGCCGTCATATACCGATGAAGAAAAGATAGAAATTGGTAAAAATTATATCTTTCCAAAATATTTGAAATTAACGGGTGTTGAAAATACGCAATTAACGATAGACGAAGCGCTTTGGCCAGAATTGGTACGTCCTCTGGGATTTGAACCAGGGATTCGAAGTCTTGAAAGACTTATCGAGACGATTATAAGAAAAACTGCGTATAAACTCGTTTCAGGGCAGGGAAATAACTTCTTTATTAATGAAAATAATATAAAAGAGTTTATGTGATACTTCTTACGCCCATAATTACGATCCTGCTATGAAGTTCTGTATGTGTGTGCATTATATTAGCCATAAAAAAACACTACCTGCTACTTGACTTACGCCTGTATTCAGATAGTGTTTATTGGTTATTTTCCTGAGTTTCCCACTTTCTAAGCCTCAAAATTAACAGGTTGATTTAACAAGCTTTTTGTTGTAAAAAAGTAGTGTGAAACCGCACTACGATAGAATTAGGAGGGTAAAGACTGCTTCAGGCTCAACAGCTATTCAAGTTGGATATTATCAA